>Ga0209123_1003403_pt1 | contig 11939 bp, 11 predicted proteins | sample BarGraIncu00431A_FD_184500 | JGI IMG/M metagenome (GOLD analysis project Ga0209123, IMG submission 184500) | Arctic peat soil microbial communities from Barrow, Alaska, USA - Barrow Graham LP Incubations 004-31A (SPAdes) (version 2) | ecosystem: Environmental > Terrestrial > Soil > Wetlands >...
AGGCTTCGGTTTCGACGATGATGCCTGTCGCCGTCCCTTCGGGACTTACCCGCACCAGTTCCTTGCCGAGAAGATCCCGTGCCACCTCTCTGGTGTCGCGAAGATAGAATTCCCGCGGCAGTTTCATTGCTACTATCTGTGGCTGCATGCTGTTTCTCCCTTGGGTCTATTTTAGACACAATCTACATGACATCTCCGGGGTCAGGCATGCAATCGTGCAATTACGATTGGGCTAATTGCACTTTTGCCTGCCTGACCCATGCCTGACCCCCAACTTTCCTTTTGCCTGCCTGACCCCCAACTTTCTGCCGGAACCTCCCTCATCCGACCGAAGTCAGTCGAGCCCCAGTGGGGCCAGAAGTACACCGACAGCAATCTTGGCACCTGTCATATATTCATGCATTTTGCATGGCAATGTAACCAAAATTGCGTGATTTCTCTAGCGCTAATTGGGTATGTATCTATGCAAGTATCTATTCAAAATATCTGGTCAGGTCCTAAATGCCCCGTGCTCATAACAACGACAACCAAGCCCGGCTGCTTGCATATCTTGCCGCCGGAATCCGTAGCTCCGAAGAGATCCAGAAACGTTTAGGTCTCAGCCAGCCAACCAACGATTTCCCGACTCATCACCGGCCTGGGAGACCAAATCGTGGTTATCGGCAAGGCGCGTTCCAGGCGCTACACGCTGCGTCGTGACGTGAGAGGTTTGGGAGGAGATTCTCCCGTTTTTCGCGTAGATCCCGATGGGAACGCCTCAACTCTTGGGGTATTGTCTGCCGTCGGCCACGACGAATATCTCTGGCAGCCGAAAGCCGGTGAGGCCGTTTCCTCGAAAAAGCCTCCCTTGGTTTCTGGCGGATTTGCGTCCGGACGGTTTCACCGGGCGCGCTTTTGTCAGGCGCCTGCACGAGGACTTGGCACTTCCTCCCCGGGTGCTCGACTGGCATAACGACCATGTCCTGGCGGCACTTTCCCGCCGCGGCAAGGACACCCTGGGAGGTCTGGTCGTCGGCCAGGAATCCCTGGACCCCTGGACCGGTATTTCCGCCTGACGCGCGAGACCCTCACCCCATTCCCCGGGATGAGCTCTCGGTCGCCTAACCCAACCTGGCGGGCAAAGCCATGGACGGCCAACCCGTCGGATTCTCGGCGGGTGGGGAGCAGCCGAAATTTACCGCTTGCATCGAACGGGAGGGGGAGGTCCTGAATGTCCTGGTGAAGTTCTCCCCTCCCGTGGAATCCGTTGAAGGGCGGCTGGGCGGACCTCCTGGTCTGGGTGCACGTCGCCCTGGAAATCGTGCAGGAGCAGGGAATCCCTGCGGCAAGGTCGGGGCTTCTGGAAGCAAAAGGAAGGGTGTTCCTGGAGGTGGTGCGTTTTGACAGAGTAGGGAGCTTCGGCCGGTTCCCATGATATCCCTGCGGGCAATCGACAACGAGTTTCTACGGACGGCAGGATAATTGGGCTGCGGCGGCCGGGAGGATGGAAGCGGACCGCAGCATCTCGCGGGAGGATGCCGGCAACCTCAGGTGGCTCTCCGCTTTCGGGGATCTGATCGCCAATACGGACCAGCATTTCGGCAACATTTCCCACTACTGTCCCCACTCCCTCACGCGATGCCGCCATCAAACCGCCTTGAGGCCCTCTCAGGCAATAGGGCAGGACAGTGGAGTGTCAGGACTAATGGAAGAAGGCGCATGCCTAACGGTGAAGAACATCGGAAAGCCGTGTGCGGGAAAACCGCACGCACGGTTTGATGAGGGAGGGCAGGGTGAAACCTGCTCTCTACTCTACCCCTGCCTCCCTAATAACAATAGTTGGAAGGAGCTCGATTCTGACGCTGGTAAGAGAAAATGAACTGCCCGGGATGGAGAAATACAATGTAATATAATTGACCATGACATATTAAGGGTCTATACTCTCTTTCGCCATGTGGATCGGGCGCGCCAGGGAAATTGGGACGCTTCAGCACAGCATTGATAGTCAGTGTTTGGCTGTAACACAGTGTAGTTTGGTGCTTTTATGGTGTTTGCACTTGTGTGACCCCTCCAGGAAGATATATTAATTTCTATCTTTGCAAAATGTACGGTAATTAAATTTGATACGCTTTTTCGGGTGAGTACGCTAAGGTCGCACCTTGTCTTGCCTGAATGCCTAGTGGATTTTTTTGCACTGCCAGCGTTGTATCGACTCATGTAGCGTGGCTGCTCAAAGCTTGCACGGTAGGAGGATGAAATGAGGCTTTGGATTAAGTTCACCGCGTATATTACCCTCTCGTCGCTTTTACTTTGCTCATGCGTGCGAAATAACAGCGGTGATATCGCCTGGAGTTCGCCGCAGGCTTGTATCGCTTCGTATACCGCTGGTGGTGCAATTCTGGGGGCTGCCTCCGGTGCCTTCGCCGCATTGGCTTCCGGCGGACAGAAAAAGGTGGCGGCCGGAGCTGCAGTCGGTGGCGTCGCCGGCGGAGCGCTGGCGTTCGCCTATGCCTGGGGACACTGTTTCGCTGCTTTTACCAAAGTCAAAAGCGAGGCTACGCAGCCTTACAAAGAGGTTCGCAATGAAATCGGGTATAAATCCAACCAAGGCACCATAGCTAAAATCAAGGAGTACTCGATCGATCCGGTGGCAATTGCTCCGGGAGACAATCCGACTTTGAATGCGTCCTACTATGTGATGACTCCGGGCGAGGAGGACATATCTGTCACCGAAACCATTGCTCTAAAGATCTACGACACGAGTAAAAATAAGTTCGTCGAGGTGGGTAAGAGTTCCGAAACAATTGTCGTACAGCCTGGCAGAAGGAGGGCTGTGTCCGAAATCCCGATCCCGTCCAATGCAGAGGATGGCAAGTTTTTCATAGTGTTTAAAGTCAGCGTGAATGGAAAGAACGACCAGAAAGAATTGCCCCTCACCATAACCAACAACGGAGAAATCCTTGCCAAGGCGAAGGAGGATGCCGAGAGAACGCATCCGGCGAACGCCAATCCCGGTCAATATAAGTCGAGTCCGCAAATACTCCTCAGTGACAGCGGCAGTAAAAACATTGAGGAAAACTCCCCGCGGATCGAGATAACGACCAAAACCGCCAATTTCAGAGAAAACCCCGACTCAACTTCCAAACTGGTGGCCAAGGCTAATAAAGGCGACAAATATCTGCTGATAACCACCATCACCGTAAACGGAAAGAAATGGTGCCAGGTGAAAATGGAAAATGGAACTACTCCTTGGATTTCCGCCTCTTTGTGCAAAAAGCTGGAGTAGCCGATGAACTACCTTCTCCGTGTCGCCATCCTGGCTGCCGTAGTGATGCTGGCGCTTGCTGATTGCTTTGCTTTCGACGGCCTGTCGCCGGTGACCAATGGTCATCTGATCATGATAGAGTCCCTGTTCAGGGATAATGGGCTGTCAGGCGCGAGCGCAAAGCTGGATAAAAACGGCAGAGTCCTCCTCAGCGGCAACTATAAAGGGAGCCGGGAGGTCGGCCTGGCTTTCTCGCTGGCTCAGTCGGTGGTCGGTGTCAGATGGACGTCGCCGGTGGCACCCGAAAACGTCAAAGTCAGAGAATGGGCACAGAACCTGTCGATGCTGTTTCCAACCAGGAACGCTACCGAAAAAAAACATCCCGCAGCGGACAGAGGCAGTGACGGTACCGGAAACAGGTTTGCCCTGGTGGTGGGAGTGGGCAGATTCAGAAACGACCTGAAGGGGAAAAATGCCCTGAAATACGCGACCAACGACGCTCGCGAAGTCAGTGATTACCTGACCGGATACGGCGCATACCGAAAGGGAAATATCACCGTTCTTTTAAACGAGATGGCGACCAGGGCAAACATTCAGCGCTCGATGGATGCAATATTGGAGAGGGCGCGCTCAAACGATGAGGTGTTCATCTACTTCAGTTCGCACGGTGCACCGGTGTATGACGGCAGTCTCAATATCGTCACCTACGATACCGAGTTCAGGAATCATTTCACCATGGGCAATTCCTCATTCCCTTCGAAATCCATCCGGTCGTTTATTGAAAGGACAAGCGCGGACAAGGTCTACGTCGTGCTCGATGTCTGCTATAGCGGCGCGGTCTTTAAAGGAATCGAGGGGTTCTACGCTTCGGGATCGAAATCCATCAGTTTTGACGATGACAACCAGGGGCTTTCCAGGGAGGCCATGGCCAAAACACTCATGGGGGCCAAGGATATCTCCTTTGAGGACGATGCCGCCGGCACGCAAAAAGGAAAGGGGACGAAGGTCATCATCAGCGCGAGCGATGCGGGGGAGAAATCCTGGGAGTCGGATTCCTACCAGGCCAGTTTCTTTACCCACCACTTCATTCAGGAATTGAAAAAAAGTGGCGACGTCCGTACAGCCTTCGAGGTGGCAAATCCCCGGGTGGTCAGGAATGTCAAAAACGAGAAAAAAGCCGACCAGCATCCCCAAGCGATCGCCTCCCAAAGTGATTGGGGGCGCTGAACCGGGGCGGGAAGGCCCGCAGCCTCAAGTCAATCCTACAGGCCTGGATTGCCCTACAACTTGTGTCAAAAGGAGACGGTGAGTTATGAATCATTTGCTGATTGGTCTGGGCGGAACCGGCGGTCGAGTATTGTGTTCATTTAGCAAACTGGTATACCAGGCACACCGCAATTCCCCGCCGGACAACGTCACCTTTGACTACCTGCATGTCGATTCCGACCCGAAATCCTTCCGTGATGACGATCCGAATTGGCGGGTCCTGGGACATTCGGTAGGCCTGCCCACCCGCTGCAAGCTCGACATCCGGCAGGCAAACCTGCGGGAAGTCATCGATAACCTGAATAGCCACCCTAAGCTCAAGCCCTGGATCGGCGACCGCCAAAGCTGGGGTGAGGTACTTGCCAGCCTCAGCATCGACGCGGCCGGCGGCCAAAAAAGACGCTTGGGGCGCTTTCTCTTCGCGATGAGCGCCCGGCGCTTTGCCGATAGTGTCGTCAACCTGGTCCGGGACATGCGCGCGCGCGGAGACCGTGCCAACGAGATCACCTTTCATATTTTCGCCGGCCTGGCCGGCGGCACCGGGTCCGGTTCCCTGGTGGACGTCGTGGCGCAGCTCCGGAAGCTCTTTCCCGACCCGCATCACCGCATCATCGTCTACGCCTATCTGCCGGACATGAACCCGCCCACCAACTGGAATACCGGCAATTATCACTCGAATGCCTATGCCGCCCTGCTCGAGCTGAACGCGATGTCCGCGGGCGCCTGGGCCCCCTTCGACGTCCTGGACGGAGGCGGACCGGTGCAGCATGACTTCTGGTTCAACGGCTGCTACGTGTTTACCGACGACAATGCCAACAACTTCCGGGCCTCCATCGAGTCCGAACTGACCGACATCCTGGCCGACTTCGTCTACCATAAGATCGTCGTCGCCCGCCAGGTCGCCTGGGACGAACTTTCCAGCTTCGAGAACTCCGAGAACGGCGACGGGACCCCCGAAGCCATAGCGGGTTCCGGCAAGGGGCAGCGTTCCCTGCGTTTCCTCTCCTTCGGTATCCGCCGTCTATCGTTTCCTGAAGAAACGATCCGCGAATACCTTACCTATGATTTCGTCGGGCAGTCGCTGCGCCAGCTGCAGTTCAACAACTGGCTGGAGAGCGAGGGCTTCGCCGACCAGCCGAGGCCCCGGGCCGACGCGGAGTTCGTTGCCGATCCGGCCCAGCAGGAGAAATGGCGTCTGACCAACAACCACCTCTGCCTGAACCTGCCGATCATCGACCCGGAGTCGGCCAAGACCTGGAAGAAATTCGACGACGAGTGGCAACAGTGGGAAAACCACTATCTCACCCTCGCCAAACAGCAAGGCAACAAGGTCGAATGGCTCAAGGAGCTGAAGACCCTGTTCGCCGCGGCCTTTGACAACAATTTCAGGGGCAAGGGGGTGCAGCAGTTCTTTGCCATGTATGACCGCGACATCCCGAACCTCGCACTGGCAATCCGCGACCGCGTGGAACGCTCCCTGTTCGAGGACTGGGAGGTGGGGCGCAGGTCGCTCAGCGAGGCCGGTCGGGTGGTTGAAGCCCTGCTGCGTGACCTCGAGGCCCGGCAGGGGGGCCTGGAACCGGAACTGGTGCGCCGAGGCAGGTTTGAAGAGGAGCGCCAGAAACAGCTAAGCGCCCTGGAGAAAAGCTGGACCCAGATCGGACTGGTGGGCTCAGTGCTGGGGAACTACGACAAGGCGTTGGTGCAGGCAGCCATACTGCTGCGGGACCTCGCAATCGACAAGACGACGACGGCGGCCCTGCAGTTTGCCAAGCGTCTCATGGGCCAGGTCGCCCTGCAGATCACCGATCTCAAGGCCGTCATCGATTCCGGCCAGGCGGCGCTTGCTGCAGCGGCGGAGGACGCCATGCGCATCATGAAGTCTCGCGCCCCTTCGAACGGGGCTCCCGGACCGGAAAAAAGCGGCTACATAAAGCAGATCGAGGACAGCAGGGCCATCGAGAAGGTGCGGCGCAGGCTGAGCCTGGATCAGGACCTGCAGAGCACGCTGACCTACCAGGTCCGCCAGGGAATTATCTCGGAGCTTGGCCAGCAGAAAACGTTCAAGAACTTCAGCACCCGTTTTGCCGGCAACAGCATCCGCAACGTCATTATCACCTTATGCGAAAGAAATGTCGACGAGGCGCACCAGAACTGCATAACCGAGCGTAGTGACAGGATTTTGGGCGTCTCCATCATAGATAAGCTGGTGAGCGAGTGGGGGTCTCAGGAGCGGCTCAACAAGGAGGCAAATGCCCTGGCCCGCTCCGCCGGGCGTTTTCTCGTCTTCAACGAGACGGAACAGAACAAGCAATTCGAGGGCATGTCGTCGAGCCCTCGCGCTACCGAGGCGTTCGCCGTCATGCTGCCTGAGCCGCCCGAGCACCTGGAGTTCGTGACGAGCCTCAAGGATGCCTTCAGGAATGCCCGGATGGGGAAGGTGAGTTTCATCCCCTGTCCGGATCGCGGCAACGAGATCACCCTGGTCACCCTGGTGAACCTGTTTCCGCTGCGCTTTTCCAAGGTGGTAAATGAGCTGCGCGAGCGCTACCTGCAACGGATCGCACAGTTCGGCAAGGCCCGCACCATGCTGGAGGTTCATTCGGAGGGCGACGGCTCCCAGTTTCCCGACCTATTCATACCTGACGCGGGATGCATCCGCGAACAGGCCCGCCCGGTCCTGCTGCTGGGCGAAGCACTCGGGGTGGTCCGGCAGCGCGTAAGTCCGGCCACCGGCCAGCCCCAGATCATCATCGGACGCAAGGACGCGGACGGTTTCGACCTGGAGCCGATCATGCTCGGTAAAAACTTCATTTCCGCATTGGAGGAAATCAGCGAAAGAGATTTGTACGAACTCAGGCAGACGCTGCGGCCGTTGCTTAAACCGCCCCGATTTTCCAGGGAAGAGGAAAAAAATGATGCCCTGGCGGTATTTATCGCCCGGGTGGATGCCATCAAGGGTGATCGGCTCGACGACGTCCAGGATTCCGAAGTCGTAGCCTGGAATCAGGCGGCCAGGGACAGCATGAAAATCGTGCGAAGGGAGAAGGAATTATGACAAACGGTACCTGCACCAATCTGCCGGAAGCCTGTGAAAATGCGGCGCTTAAGAAGCCCATTCCGATGACCGAGTTCGAGCCCAAGTGTCCGCTTTGCAGCAGTGCGCTGATAGCCATCAAAGACGGGAAGCCGGACGGGAACCGACGCCTGAAACTGGCGATAATCCCGGCACTTCTGGTCCTGGTGGGCGCCGGCGCTTACTGGGGCCTGTCTGACAGGGATCCGGGTCCCGCTGAGTCGGAGGTTCATACCGTCGTGCCAGCGCCAGCCGTGCAGCCGGCCCCGACGGTGCAGCCGGCGCAACCGGCGCCTGTGCCGGTCAAATTGGTGATAACTCCTGCCGATGCCAAGGTTGCCATGACCCTGGTGTCTGAAGGTATAAACCTTGCGAAGGCCGGCAAGTATCCGGTAGCTGCCGACAAATTTGACCAAGCGGCAAAAAAGGATGCCAATAATGACGAGGCCTGGGGAAATCTGGGGTCTGTTTTTATCGCCATGGGCAGGCACACCGAGGCGCTGGCTCCGACCAGAAAGGCTGTGGAGATCGATCCCAAAAATGCCGTCTGGCATCTGAATCTAGCCGAGGTCTATTCGGTCAGCGGCGATAAAAATAACGCGCTTACCCAACTCGACCTGGCCATGAAAAACGGATTTAGCGATCTGCCCAAGCTGAAAGGTTTCAATTTCAAAAACATTGAAAATGAGCCGAGATTCAAGGAATTGCTGCGGGAGAGGAAGGTATGAAGAACCCGGGCTTGGCAGCTGTTTTTTCCTTCCTGATTTGTGGGCTGGGCCAGATATATAACGGGCAGATACTTAAGGGGCTGATTCTGATGGCCTGCTATGCAGTTTCATGGTGGATGACCATCCTTTTGGTCGGTTGGGCATTCGTTCCCGTGCTTTGGATTTGGGGCATTTATGATGCCTACAGGAATGCCGAAAAAATCAATAACTCTAAAATCGGGTATCTCTAGGAGGTGCAGGATGGCGTGTCGCCTTGTAACGAGCGTGATGGTTGCGGTTACCGTTTTGACATATTCCTCGCTGGTCCATGCTGAAAGCGGTGCTAAGGCGCTCTTCTACGGGGAGACCATTCAAAACGCCTCGCAAGTAATCAAGACCGATTCGGGGACCGCGGTGCTGAGCGGCACCGAGATGAAGACCGAAGCCTTCGCGGCGAAAACCGGCGCCGTTGCTTCTGAGAAAAAGAAGAAGACCACCGTTGCCAAGAAGGCCAAATCAAAGCACAAAGTCGTAGCCACGGGGTTGAGTTACTTTATCGAGGTCCTCGGCCCCAATGGCAAGGTGGAGCGGGGCACCGAAAAACGGTCCTTCAATTCAGGCGAACGTATCCGGTTTGTCTTCAAAAGTAACAAGGAAGGATACCTTTATCTACTGGCAATAGGCTCCTCCGGCAAGGCAGCCATATTGTTTCCCGACAGTCGTATAAACAACGGAAACAACGTGGTTGCGGCCAACCGAGAATATCGAGTGCCCTTTGGCCAGAAAAGTTTTGTCATGGACCCCAATCCTGGCGAAGAGAAGGTGCTGGTGTTCTTTTCCCGAGCTGAGATACCTGACATTGACAGTTACTTTACTCCTAAAAAACAGATAGATGCTCAGGATACCAAGCAGATTTATGCCCTTGCAGAAACACACGGAGCCAAGGACATTCTCTACGAAGAAGATTCAACGAGTGCAACAGTAGAACCCGCGACCTATGTAGTGACGAAAGATGCCAACCCCAAGAGCGTCATATTCAAGGAAATAGTTGTGAGGCATAAATGATTATCAAACCAATCATAGTACGACTTATGCTGCCGGTTGCTGTCGTTTTTCTGCTGTCAGCATGCAATTTCAACAAAACGACTCAAATCAAAGCAATTCTGGACAATCCCCGCTATTTTAACGGGAAAGAGACTCAGATCAAAGGGCAGGTAACCGACATTTATAGCCTCATTGTGCTCAAGTATTTTACCGTAGCCGATAACACGGGGAAAATTATCGTCGTTACCGACAGGCCCCTGCCCAGGAAAGGTGCCATCATAAAGATAAAGGGAACAGTCGAAGAGGGCTTTTCATTCGGAGACCAACAATCAACGGTCATAAATGAAAGTAAAATAAAAGGAATATCGATTGTCGCAACCTTCATAAAAAAGGTGTGGGATCAGGACTTGAAGGGGGTGTTCAATGGCTCGTCCCTTTGAGCCCGGCATCCGCAACGGAATAAGCTTTTAGTGTCAAAAACGAGGAGACCGGAACTTCGACAAGATCCTGCAGTCGTTCGGCTCCGGGACTCCTCGCCGGGATGCTAAACGGGGAGGTTCACAACACTTCGCAGTCTGTGGCCAACGGAACTCCAAACCCACCCCAGTCCCGCTAGAAAACCAACGACAGCTACTGCGAACAGAAGGGACAGCAGCCACAATAGAAGTACATCTGGAGTGCTGAGTGGCCCAACCGGGGACTTTAAAATCATTTTGACCGCGTCGTGGCTGGGTGGAAGTCCAGTCTTGGCAACTTCGGACCAGTTGTTCAGCGTGGCTGCAGTAATGACATACAACGATGAGGGAAACAGCAGTTGAGACAGAGTTAGACGGCACTTGGCAAGCCACCCCAGAAACAGTGCCGCCACGCTCATGAGCGGCAACATAGCACCTAGTGCGAACAGTCCTGAAAATTCCGTAGCTATGCGCTGGGCAGAATTTTCATCGATATGGACACCGATTACAGCGGGGTCGGAGATGGCATTTACAAAGGAATTTTGCAGAAGATTGATGTAAAACCAGATAGCTATCCATGCCACTGCGAGCAGTGCGATAGATCCTCCTGAACTAATGCCAGCTTTCCCTGAAAGGCTAGGTCCACTTTCAATGTTCTCCATTGATACCGGTTTGAGGGTAGACCACCACTTGCCTGACGTGATCCTGTTAAAGTTGAAGGCGCTCCAGAGATTAATAATATAGCCGAAGAGCGCACTCCCAAATTCTGTTAGTTTACCTGCCTCCGACGACACGGTCAAAAGCCCCTGATGGACCAGCCAAAGTAAACCAATAGATAATGTCACCACAAGCGTTGTACTGCACCAAGGCGATTTCATAGTTTCTCCTCTTTAGAGCGGAGCGTCACCGGCCCCCATCCTCATACATGACGGCAGTCCGGCGGCTGGTCCTGCCGCCATAGGCATGACTGGCACGGTCATCGATCCCCAGGTAGGCTTCGGTTTCGACGATGATGCCTGTCGCCGTCCCTTCAGGACTTACCCGCACCAGTTCCTTGCCGAGAAGATCCCGTGCCACCTCTCTGGTGTCGCGAAGATAGAATTCCCGCGGCAGTTTCATTCCTACTATCTGTGGCTGCATGCTGTTTCTCCCTTGGGTCTAAAGGCTGCCGTTTCCAGATCCGTCTCTGAAATATCGCCACCGAATGGGTTCTCCCGGTGTGCGGCCCTCCACCACCAAGGTCGAGCGATCTGCGAGCCGAAGAATATCTGTACCTGAGGACAGTAGTAATGGCGGAAGCGAGTCAAACCCGGCGTGCACCCATGGACTTTTCTTTTCAAATCAGCAAGATTTCCGACATGTCTTAGCCGGAGGACGATTTAAAGGAACACACGATAGTCGATATTGAGCACCTTTGCCAGTTTCTTGGCCGTTTCCTTGCCTATCGTGCGTTTGCCGGTCTCCATCTCACTTATGTGGTGTTGGGCAATTCCTGTCAGAACCAAGAGTTGTTTCTGGGTCATGGCTTCCTTGACGCGTGCACCGCGGATGCTGATGCCTCCGCTGTTCCACGCCAGTTCAGGCGATACCTCTTCAGGATCGTAAAGTTCCTTTTCTTCCAAATCCCACTCAGTCACGTCCTGCACCTTTAGAGCTTGTGCCAACCTGCGTAACTTAACGACTTCGGCGCGGGTTCCCCTAAAACGGATTTCAACCTGATTTTCAGTAGGGTGCTTTTTCGTGAGTCCCTGCATATATGACCTCCACCAACCTGATCTCTTCCTTGTCCTCGTGAGGACGAGGTGCCAGGCATTGATATCTTGATATCTTTGGAGGACGAGGTGCCAGGCATTGATATCTTGATATCTTTGGGAGGACGAGGTGCCAGGCATTCTTTTTCACCTTCGCAAAGGAATGCCAAGAGTAATCAATCTATCAATGCCTGGCACCGCAGTCTTGGCACCACAGTCTTTCAAGCCGCTAGGCAGGGGCTAACAATGGCATCGGCATTCCGTCAACTTCCCCGGAATTCCCCAGGTCCCCGCTGAGTTCACGGCCCAATTGAGCGCCGCTCGTTTTTCTCTTTTCAATCACCGGCGGCGAGGATGACTTCATCCTCCTGATAACGCATCTGTTCCTCCATGACC
>Ga0209123_1003404_pt1 | contig 11936 bp, 10 predicted proteins | sample BarGraIncu00431A_FD_184500 | JGI IMG/M metagenome (GOLD analysis project Ga0209123, IMG submission 184500) | Arctic peat soil microbial communities from Barrow, Alaska, USA - Barrow Graham LP Incubations 004-31A (SPAdes) (version 2) | ecosystem: Environmental > Terrestrial > Soil > Wetlands >...
TTATTAAAGAGATCAATGCCAGTGGCACCACGGTACTTCTCGTTGAACAAAATGCTCATATGGCATTATCCATTGCTCATCGCGCTTATGTTTTAGAAACAGGACGCATTACCCTGTCTGGGGATGCTAAAGAACTAGCGGCCAGTGAAGACGTGCGCAAAGCATATTTGGGTGGTTAAGTCGATATATATCTATAAAGGGAGATGATGGAATTGTTTGTAGAGCAGAAGATGGCAGCCAATCCGATCACGATTACCTCACAGGCAACCATTGCGGATGCATCAGGACTGATGCGTAAAAATAAGTTTCGCCGGTTACCTGTCGTGGATGGTGGCAAACTAGTAGGCCTTATTACCGATCGAGATTTGCGTGAAGTATCGCCGTCGCCAGCTACCACCCTATCGATTTTTGAACTTAATTATTTGCTGGGTAAGATACAGATTAAAGATATTATGAAAAGAAAAGTCATTACCATTGGGGCCGATGCCACGGTGGAGGAAGCAGCTTTGCTCCTTTATAATAATCGTATCGGCGGTTTAGTTGTTGTTGATGGACAAGGAACGGTTGTTGGTGTTATTACGGAAACGGATATCTTCAAGTGTTTTGTTGATGTCATGGGCCTGGCCGAAGGAAAAACACGCTTGACCATTGATGCCACTGATAAAATTGGTTTGTTGCATGAAATAACCGAAGTGTTTTCAGATTTGGGTATTAATATATGTAGTATGGTGAGTTATACCTTACCTAATGGCCAAATTGAGTATGTCATTCGCGCCGATATTGCTGAGACAAAAGAATTGTCAGCAGGCCTTGCGGCTATCGGTTATCCCATTAAACATATTGTACATATTAAGTGATGGTATGAGGGAAATAATCATATAATGTCACAATAACAGGTAAACACTAACCTGCGAGGGCTTAAGGCAACCGCAGGTTTTTGGCTACAACATATAAATATATTTACATAGATACATTTATATGTAAATATATATGTATATTGCTGATCTAACGAGAAACCGATAACAAAAATTTTATGCACTTGAGGTGATTGAATGAAGTCAGCATTGATTTTTAATATACAAAAATTCTCCGTGCATGATGGGCCAGGTATTCGAACAACAGTATTTTTTAAAGGTTGTCCTTTAAGTTGCCAGTGGTGCCATAATCCAGAGAGCCAACCTTGTGGACAAGAAATATTGCTTTTTTCCAATCGCTGTACGTCCTGCGGTCTTTGTGCCCAAAATTGTCCGCAACAGGCCATTGAAGTGATCGAGGGGCAAGTTGTTTATCATGCCAGTGACTGCATTGATTGCGGAGCTTGCGCTGAGAACTGTTACAATAATGCCAGGGAAGTAGTGGGAAAGGTCTATACCGTATCTCAGTTAATGAGGGAGATTGTAAAGGATCGGCCTTTTTATGAACAGTCTGGTGGTGGCGTAACCTTATCCGGTGGAGAAGTCATGATGCACATTGAGTTTGTCCTGGACTTAGTCAAGGCTTGCAAAGAGCAAGGTATATCCGTTGCCATCGATACGTGTGGTTATGCACCCCTTGAGAATTTTAAACGCATTTTGGAATATGTGGATGTTTTTTTATATGACATCAAACTCATGAATGCCCAACAACATAAGCACTATACAGGCATGGATAATACTTTAATTTTAGATAATCTTACCATGTTATCAGGCTGGGGAGCTAACATTAGCTTACGATTACCCCTCATTAAGGGCATCAATGATGATGATGCACAGATTGATCAGGTTCTTGATTTTATCCTTGGTCTCAAGATTGGTTTTATTCATTTATTGCCCTATCATGATATGGCGGTGGGGAAGTATGAGCAGTGGAATATAAAGTGCCCTACGGAGAAATTATTTCCACCAACCCCTGAAAGACTTGATGAAATTAGTAACATATTTAAACAGGCCCATTATAAAGTGAAAATAGGAGGTTAAAGAATGCAAGGTAGAGGAATGAATCCGCGAATCCAAAAACTTAGAGAACAAAGTCTTACAGCCCAACCTCATTTATCCATTGAAAGAGGGGTACTGGTGACTGAAATTTATGAACAATATCTTGGGACGGTGGAAACGCCTATTTTGCGGGCGTTGACTTTTAAACATATTATGGAAAATAAAACTCTCTGCATCAATGAGGGAGAATTGATTGTGGGGGAAAAGGGGGAAGGACCTCAATATGCACCTAGCTTCCCAGAACTTTGTTGTCATACCCTAGAAGATTTGACGGTGATGGATCAACGTGAGATTATCTTCTTTAAGGTAAATGAGGAAGCAAAAAAACAGCAACGAGAAAAAATTATTCCTTTCTGGGAAAATCGCTCCATGCGTAAGAAAATTTTAGATCAGATGTCTCCAGAATGGCTAACGTGTTATGAAAATGGGATGTTTACGGAGTTTATGGAGCAAAGAGGTCCCGGCCATACTGTCGCCGATGGGAAACTATATACAAAAGGCTTTTTGGATTTTAAAGCTGAAATTCAGCAAAGTATAAAGGATCTTGATTTGCTGCAGGATGAGGGGGCTTATGACAAAAAAAATCAGCTAGAAGCCATGGGAATTTGTTGTGATGCCATTATCTCATATGGACGGCGGTATGCTGAGTATGCATTAGCACTAGCGAGGGATGAACGTGATGAGGTCCGTAAAGCCGAACTTTTGAGTCTGGCTGCCAATTGCCAGGTCGTCCCTGCTCATAAACCGGAAACCTTCGCCCAGGCCATCCAAATGTACTGGTTTATTCATATTGGTGTTACCACTGAAATAAATCCTTGGGACGCCCTGAGTCCTGGGCGTTTGGACCAGCATTTATATCCTTTTTATCAGCAAGGTTTGGCTGATGGAAGCTTAACAAGAGAAGCGGCTAAGGAATTACTACAATGTTTATGGGTGAAATTTAATAATCAGCCAGCACCGCCTAAAGTCGGCATTACATTAAAGGAAAGTAGTACTTATACGGATTTTGCCAATATTAATACAGGTGGCGTTACCGATGACGGCGGAGATGGTGTAAATGAAGTATCCTATTTAATCCTGGAAACCATGGATGAAATGATGTTATTACAACCTAGCTCTAATGTTCAGATTAGTAAAAAATCCCCTCATAAATTTATTAAAGAGGCTTGTGCAATATCCCGTAAGGGATGGGGGCAGCCAGCTTTTTATAATACGGAGGCCATTATTGGCGAGTTATTGAGGGCTGGTAAGGATATTATTGATGCCCGGCAAGGTGGGGCCAGTGGTTGTGTGGAAACGGGGGCTTTTGGTAAAGAAGCTTATATCTTAACAGGGTATTTCAACTTGCCTAAAGTGCTAGAACTCACATTGCATAATGGCTTTGATCCAATTGGGCAAAAACAACTAGGGCTCCAAACCGGTTATGCCGAGGATTTTAAGACCTATGAAGAATTTTTCACGGCTTTTAAAGAGCAACTTCATTATTTTGTTGATATCAAAATAACCGGTAACCATGTGATTGAAGACCTCTATGCAAAACACATGCCTGTTCCCTTCTTATCTATTATTACCAGCGATTGTATTAAAAAGGGTCAGGATTATAATGCCGGGGGTGCTCGTTATAACACAAATTATATACAAGGCGTTGGTATCGGGACGTTAGCCGATTGTCTATCCGCCATTAAATATAATATCTATGATCAACAACGCTTTTCCATGGAGGAGTTACGCAAGGCTTTAGATGATAATTTCGTTGGGCATGATTTGATTAAACATATGGTGTCTCATAAGTCGCCTAAATACGGAAATGATGATGAGTATGCTGATCAGATTATGGTGGAAGCATTTAATGCCTTCCACAATGAAGTGACTGGAAGAACCACGCGTAAAGGTGGTGTTTATCGGATTGATATGTTGCCAACCACTTGCCATGTATATTTTGGCTCGGTTATGGGAGCCAGTCCCAATGGTAGAGTTGCCTATAAGCCCTTATCTGAAGGCATATCACCCGAGAAGGGGGCCGATCATAACGGACCAACGGCCGTTATTAAATCTGCCTCTAAAATGGATCATATTAAAACGGGTGGTACACTACTGAATCAAAAATTCACGCCTTCCATTGTAGCGGGCAATGAAGGCCTGGAAAATATGGTGTCTCTCGTACGCACCTATTTTAATCTTGATGGTCATCATATTCAGTTTAATGTGGTTGATCGCAAAACACTACTGGATGCCCAGCAGCACCCTGACGAATATCAGGATTTGATTGTGCGCGTGGCAGGTTATAGTGATCATTTTCGTAATCTGAGTAAAGAATTGCAGGATGAGATTATTGAAAGAACCGAGCAGACATTTCATTAAAAAATTATATTGCTCAGTCACAGGACTTACTCTATAATAAAAGTGTCAGCAATCTGACGCAAGCAAAGATGCTTAGACAAAGGTGTTTTGTAGCTTTTGTTTAAGCATCTTTTTCTGGAAGGAGGGAGCATGATGGATATTCCTTTGGGCTTAACCATGGAGGAGATGCAAGGGTATCTTAGCAATCATCAGCCAGAGAAAATCATAGAAAAATTTGAGGCGCTACGCAACGAGTATCAAATACAGCAAGCACGCCTCGATGCACTCCTTGATACGGTTAATGAAGCAATTTGCATTATTGATGACAAGGATAAAGTGGTGGTATGGAATCATTGTGCCCAGCACCTGTATGGTATTGCTGGTAAGGATATTTTACATCAACCCATTGAAGGATTTTTCTCTAATTTAATGTTAACCAAGGTGATGAAAGAACGGCGCACGGTGAATGAAGAATATCATACACCTTGCCCTGATACTCACGTGCTGATTAATGCTCGCCCTATAAAGCTTTTTGGTCAGGTGATTGGCGGGGTTTGCGCCGAACGAGATATTACTGAAGTTGTACAGCTTCATCAGAAATTATCAAAAACCCATGCCGAGGTGGCAACCTTAAAACTAGAAATTGATAAAATCAATACGCAAACAGATTGTTTTGCGGCTATTTATGGTCACAGCGCGACCATTCGTGAGGCCATTAGTGTTGCTAAACGGGTTGCTATGACCAATGCTCCCGTATTACTGCGGGGGGAAAGTGGTACTGGTAAAGAATTATTTGCTAAGGCCATTCATGATGCCAGTGGGCTGGCCGGACCTTTTATGGCCATTAACTGTGGTGCTATTTCGCCTAGCTTATTTGAAAGCGAACTTTTTGGTTATCAACCAGGGGCCTTTACAGGAGCCGACCGTAAGGGGAAAGTTGGCCTTCTGGAACAGGCGAATGGTGGGACATTGCTCCTTGATGAATTAGGAGATATGCCGAAAGATATGCAGGTCAAGCTTCTACGTACCTTGCAAGAAAAAAGTTTTTATCGTGTTGGTGGCAATAAACTCATACCGATTGATGTCAGAATTCTGGCTGCCACTCATCGTAATTTAGAAGAGATGATCAAACAAGGAGAATTTCGGGAAGATTTGTATTATCGATTAAATGTAGTCCCCATCTCGTTACCCTCATTACGCGAGCGATTGGATGATATTCCTGAACTCGTGCATAAAGGTATTCAATCTTATGGCAGTATTTATAATAAAAAAATCACTAAAGTAGACCCCTCTCTCATGGCGGCATTCATTCAATATCCTTGGCCAGGAAATATTAGAGAATTATTTAATGTGTTAGAACGACTGGTTATTTTAGCCGATGATAGTGCGCTAAGCATGGAATATTTACCAAGTAATTTTAAGCAGTCAGCTTTTCCCCTTCCTAGCACCGAGAAAACCTCCGGGGATGTGAATTTATCGGAGGTCACCATTACCATTGAAAAAGAAATGATTGTTAAGGCCCTTGTTGAAGAAGGTTTTAATAAAGCGGCAACAGCAAAAAAATTAGGTGTTCCCCGTAGTACCTTATATTACAAAATGCAAAAACTTGGCATTGAGTGTCAATAAACTGACAGTAACGTCAAGATATAGATGATTTATTAGACTGGTACGCTGATAGCAGGCACACTTTTATGAGGTGTGCCTGCTATTTGAGTATTAAAACAACTAATTTTCCAGTAATAAAAAATAATCAACTGGGAGAAGGCAAGGAGAACAAAAGCAATAATAAGAAGGCTTCGTTCTGATTTAAAACCATTTTTCAACACAAAAATAGGGAATATAGTACAGATTTTTTAAATATGTTTAAGAGTCGTTTATAGTTGGCACGGTACTTGCAATAGTATAGGGCAGGAGGTGCAAGGCTATGAGAATTGTTAATCACCCAATACTAACCTTTCCTGAACCAGAAATGGTGACCTTTACTTTGAACGGTCAAATAATAGCAGGTGTAGCAGGCGAACCCATTGCCGCCTCACTGCATGCTGCTGATATAAAGGTGTTACATCACAGTCACAAAAATCATCGTCCCCGGGGACTCTTTTGCGCCATAGGGAATTGTTCTTCCTGTTTGATGACAGTTGACGGTATTCCCAATGTACGTGTTTGCGTCGAACCCCTTCGTGCCGGTATGGCCGTTGAAACCCAAGAAGGGAAGGGGAAAATACTATGAAAACAATTGAAATTTTAGTCATTGGAGCCGGTCCTGCTGGACTTATGGCGGCCATTCATGCTGCAAAAGCCGGTGCCCAAGTACTCCTTGTGGAAAGAGCCGATCGCTTAGGTGGACAGCTCATCAAACAAACCCACAAATTTTTTGGCTCCAAAGCCGAGTATGCTGGTGAACGTGGTATACAAATCGCCGAGAAATTAATTGCTGCCAGTCAAGAAAATTCAGGTATTACAACATGGCAAAAAGCCACGGTGTTAGGTATTTATCCTGATGGGGTCGTTACCATTTCTCATGAGGGGGCGTTTTGTACTGTAAAGCCTCAAAAGATTATTATTGCCACCGGGGCTTGTGAAAAAACTATGGCCTTCCCCAATAATGATTTACCTGGTATTTATGGTGCAGGAGCGGTACAAACGTTGATGAATGTTCACGGGGTACTGCCCGGTAAACGACTGCTCATGGTCGGTGCGGGAAATATTGGTGTTATTGTCGCCTATCAATTACTACAGTCCGGTGTGGAAGTCGTTGGTATTGTGGAGGCTGGACCACAAGTGGGCGGTTACCTTGTTCATGCCGCTAAGCTTGAGCGTCATGGCGTACCCATTTATACTTCTCATTCCATAAAATCAGCTCATGGTCATTCCTGTTTGGAAGGCGTCACTATTTGCAAGTTGGATAAAAAGTGGCAACCCATTGAAGGCACTGACCAATATATTCCTGTGGATGGATTATGTTTAGCTGTAGGACTGAGTCCTTTAACGGAACTGTTATGGCAGGCCGGTTGTGAAATGAAGTATGCTGGAGAACTGGGTGGTTATGTACCCCTGCGTGATGCCAATCTGAAAACCACTCATGCTGATATTTATGTGGCTGGCGATGTTTCAGGCGTGGAAGAAGCATCTGCGGCTATGGTGGAAGGTAAAATCGTTGGACTTTATGTTGCTTCAATATTAGGACACAAAAAAGATTCCTTTACCAAGGAGTTTCAAGAAGCAAAAAGTCAATTAGGTGCATTGCGGTCAGGTCCGGCTAGCGAGAAAATTTGTAGTGGCCTAAGTAAAGTTGTTTTAAAGGAGGCCCAATAGATGGGAAATATCAATCAAGTGCCTTCACAAGAACGTTTTGCTCAAGGACCGGTTGCTATCTTTGAATGTACCCAAAGAATACCCTGTAATCCCTGTGCTGACGCCTGTCCCCGGGGTGCTATCACTGTCAAAGAAATTAATGATTGTCCCATTGTGGATGTGCAACGTTGTAATGGTTGCGGCCAATGCATGACTCACTGTCCAGGCTTATCAATTTTTGTCATTGACGATACATATGAGCAAGATAAAGCGTTAATAAAAATTCCTTATGAATTTTATCCGTTACCAAAGGCCAATGAATGGGTTGATGCCTTAGATCGCCAAGGTTTATGCAAAGGCAAAGGGCAAGTGATTCGAGTACAACAATCACTCAATAAGACAAGTATTATTTGGCTGTCCATCCCCCGAGACCTTACCATGGATGTTCGTAATATTCGCTTGCAGAAGGAGAATCATCATGAGTGATTACGATACAATTATATGTCGCTGTGAAGATGTTACATTGGGAGAAATACGCGAGCAAATTGCACTAGGCAAGCATACATTAGAAGAAATTAAACGTGCTTGCCGCATCGGTATGGGTCCTTGTCAAGGAAGAACCTGTGCTCCCCTCATTGCTAGTGAAATTGCCAAAGCAACAGGGCGTAGCATCGCTGAGATTGCCTTACCTAAAGTTCGCCCTTCGACTGGTCCTATCAAGATGGGGGCTTTGCTGGGAGGGAAAGAACATGATTAATAAAGCGGATGTGGTGGTCATCGGTGGTGGTGTAGTTGGTTGCTCTACCGCATATAACTTAGCCAAATTAGGTGCCGGAAAAGTCGCCCTGTTAGAAAAAAGCTATTTAGCCAGTGGCGCTACAGGGCGTTGCGGTGCAGGGATGCGGATGCAATGGGGATCAGAAACCAATTGCTTGCTATCGAGAGAAAGTGTTACCATGTTATCAAATTTAGCACAGCGTCTTGATGTGGATGTGGATATCGAATTTAAGCAAAATGGTTATTTATTACTAGCCTACAATGAAAAAATGGAAGATCAATTCAAAAAAAATCTTATTGTACAAAAATCATTGGGAATCCCGGCACGGTGGGTCTCGCCAGAAGAATCTAAAGAGCTAGCCCCTATTTTAAGTACCAAAGGACTTGTTGGTGCAACGTATTGCGCTGAAGATGGTCACTGTAATCCTTTTAAGGTGACGGAGGCGTATGCTCAGGCTGCTAGGAAACTTAATGTTGAAATTTATACGGAGACAGAAGTACAAGGTATTGTAACTAAAAATGGAAAAATTGTCGCCGTACGCACCAACAAAGGGGATATCCAGACGGATACCGTTGTTAATGCCGCCGGGGGATATGCTAAAACGGTAGGCCGTATGGCTGGAATTGAACTTCCAATCTTTCCCGAGCGACATGAAATCCTAGTCACTGAACCAGTTGAACCCTTACTGGGGCCCATGGTGATGAGTTTTTTTCATAACTTATATTGTCAGCAGAGTCCTCATGGCAGTTTTATTATGGGGATTGGCCATCCCAATGAACCAGAAGGCTATGATATTAGATCCAGTTGGCAGTTCCTCTGTGATATGGCCGAGCGTGTTGTAGAAATATTACCACCCTTAGCAGGACTTAATGTGGTTCGGCAATGGGCGGGATTGTATGATATGTGCCCTGATCGTACACCCATCCTTGGTAATAGTCCTCAGTTGGATCGTTTCTTTACAGCGGCAGGTTTTAGTGGTCACGGGTTTATGATTTCCCCCATTACAGGCCAATTGATGGCCGAAATGGTCTTGGGTAAACCCACAACCTTTCCCATTCATATGTTTGATGCTGGTCGATTCCAGCGTGGAGAACTTTTTGTAGAACCTTCTGTTGTATAACAAAATGGTCATAACTTCAAAAAAATAATGGAATAGATAAAAATATACTAGGAGGAATTTTAATATGAACAATGCTTATTTTCATGTAAAACCACCGGTCAATGAACCCATAAAAGGTTATCTGCCAGGCTCACCGGAAAAGGTAGCTTTAAAGGCTGAACTTGCAAGACAATTAGCAAATCCAGTTGAAATACCAATTATTATCGGCGGCAAAGAAATTTTCTCAGGGCAAAAAGGAAAAATGATTTGCCCTCATGATCATCAAAAAGTATTGGGTCAATATTCTATTGCGGGTGAAAAAGAACTTGGTATGGCAATTGAAGCTGCCGAAGCAGCCAAAGAAGAATGGGAAAACATGCCGTGGGAACATCGCGCTACTATTTTCTTAAAAGCAGCCGATTTGTTGACCGGGAAATACAGAACAAAAGTAACAGCGTCTTGTATGCTTGGGCAAAGTAAGAATGCTTTCCAAGCAGAAATTGATGTTATTTGTGAACTGGCAGACTTCCTACGTTTTAATGCTTACTACGTACAAGAAATATACAAACAACAACCACTCAGCACCGATGGGGTTTGGAATCGTGTAGAATATCGTGCCCTTGATGGTTTTGTGGCAGCCATCACACCTTTTAACTTTACATCCATCGCGGGTAACCTTCCGACAGCCCCAGCCATGTGCGGTAACACTGTTTTATGGAAACCATCATCAACATCAGTACTTTCAAGCTACTATGTTATGCAAATTCTGATAGAGGCTGGTTTACCTGCCGGTGTTATCAACTTTTTACCTTGTAGGGGCGTCGACTTCGGTAAAATTGTCCTTCCTCATCCTAAGATGGCCGGCTTTCACTTCACAGGTTCCACAAGCGTATTTAACGGTATTTGGCAGCAAGTGGGTCAAAACATTAATAACTATGTTACTTATCCCCGACTGGTTGGTGAGACTGGCGGTAAAGACTTTATTTTTGCTCATGAGTCAGCAGATGTTGAAGCACTTACCTGTGCCATCGTTCTTGGTGCCTTTGAATATCAGGGACAAAAATGTTCAGCAGCATCCCGGGCTTACATTCCTGAAAGTCTATGGGGCCGGGTAAAAGTAGGTCTTGAAAAAGAAATTGGTAAGATTAAAATGGGCGATGTTTCTAACTTCACCAATCTCATGAACGCTGTGATTGATCAAAAATCATTCAAGAAAATTAAAACCTATATTGATTATGCACAGGAATCTAAGGATGCTGAAGTCATCATTGGTGGTGGATGCGATGACAGCACTGGGTACTTTGTAGAACCAACAGTCATACTAGCAAAATCGCCTACCTTCAAGACAATGGTAGAAGAAATCTTTGGACCTGTTATCACCATTTATGTATATCCTAATGGAAAATTAGACGAAACCTTAAAATCCTGCGATACAGCAACCAGCTATGCATTAACAGGTGCTGTGTTTGCCCAGGACAGAGCTGCAATTATCAAGATCGCAAAAGCACTGGATCATGCAGCAGGCAATTTTTATATTAACGACAAGCCGACCGGTGCAGTTGTAGGACAACAGCCATTTGGCGGCGGTCGTAGATCGGGAACCAATGATAAAGCCGGTAGTGCCATCAATTTATATCGATGGATGAATCAACGGGCTATTAAAGAAACTTTAGTTTCTCGTACGGTCGTTAACTATCCTTACATGGGAGAGGAATAACCTCTTAACAATCGTACTACTTAGAATAGGTGGAAAAGTTAGGGATAATAATTAAATAAAATAGTAAAGCAATGGCGCTTTGGATAGAGGTAACTCTTTTATTCAAAGTGCCCTTTTTTACCTTTAAAGGAGGAAAGCCCATGGAATTTACATTTATTCAACAGTTAATCCAGCAGCTCATTAACGGGATATCTCTCGGAAGTATCTATGCCCTTATTGCTTTGGGATACACTATGGTCTATGGCATTATTAAGCTGATTAATTTTGCTCATGGTGACATTTATATGGTGGGCGCCTATGTGGCTTTTTTTGCCACCACGGTTCTTAAATTATCCTTTTTCCCGGCTCTGCTTATGGCCATGGTCGTAGCCGCCATTATTGGGGTGGTGATTGAACGTTTGGCTTATCGACCACTCCGTTATGCACCGCGCATTGCCGTACTGATCACGGCCATTGGCGTATCCTTACTTCTGGAATACGGCGGTATTCTTCTTGTTTCGCCTCAACCCCGCACCTTCCCGGCGATCTTCCGCGCGGATGTGTATACTTTTGGCAATATTGTTGTCAATAGTCAGCAAATCCTGATCTTAGGAGTGGCCTTATCCCTCATGGTTATTTTAACGTATGTCGTGCAACGGACCAAAATTGGTAAGGCTATGCGGGCTGTATCTTTTGATACGGATGCTGCCAAGCTGATGGGCATTGATGTTGATCGCATTATTTCCATTACTTTTG
>Ga0209123_1003405_pt1 | contig 11931 bp, 11 predicted proteins | sample BarGraIncu00431A_FD_184500 | JGI IMG/M metagenome (GOLD analysis project Ga0209123, IMG submission 184500) | Arctic peat soil microbial communities from Barrow, Alaska, USA - Barrow Graham LP Incubations 004-31A (SPAdes) (version 2) | ecosystem: Environmental > Terrestrial > Soil > Wetlands >...
CTTACTCGAGCAAGCAGCAATTCTGAGCTGATATTCATGAAAGGGTCTACTGCCTGACTCTGTTCAAGGCAGACGATTTCGGCGACATGGTCAAGGGTTTCCTGGGGCCAGTGATGCGAGCGGTATGGACGGACAACAAGGAGGAGAAATGAAAGAGTCGGTGACGAGCGAAGGGATGAAGGAAGCTGTGAAGAAAAAGTACGGGAACATCGCCGCAGGCAATGCCTCAGGGTGTGGGTGTGGTTCCGCATGCTGCCCAGCACCGGAGGGCACTGTCAGCAACGTCAGCAAGGGCGTTGGGTACTCGGATATGGACCTCGAAGCGGTCCCAGACGGAGCAAACCTGGGCCTTGGCTGCGGCAACCCTCTCGCCTTCTCGGCCATGAAGGAAGGGGATGTCGTTCTCGACCTGGGGTCCGGTGCAGGGTTCGACGCCTTTCTTGCCGCCCGGAGAGTTGGAAAGACCGGCAGGGTCATCGGTGTGGACATGACACCGGAGATGATTGCCAAGGCCAGAGCCAATGCGAGGGCCGGCGAGTATGACAACGTCGAATTCCTGCTCGGCGACATCGAGGCGCTGCCGCTGCCCGATTGTTCGGTCGACGTGGCTATTTCGAACTGCGTGATCAATCTTGTGCCGGACAAGGAAAAGGTATTCCGGGAACTGAACAGAGTCCTGCGGCCTGGTGGCCGGTTCATGATCTCTGACCTGGTCCTGCTCAAGGAATTGCCGGAGCAGGTGCGAACGTCGGTAGAAGCCTATGTCGGGTGCGTCGCGGGGGCTATCCTCAAGGACCAGTACCTCGAGACCATACGCAGCGCCGGATTCGAGGACGTGCGCGTCGTCGATGAGTCCTACGCAGCGGTTGCTCTGGATGCCCCAGAGTTGCGTCAACTGGCCCAGCAGTATGTCGGCACAGACGAATCGCGCATCGACGACCTGCTGCATTCGGTCGCAAGCATCAAGGTCCACGGCGTCAAGAGGGTGACGGGCTGAGCGACAGCCCGTTGGCAGATGCAGGCTGCCATCCAGGCACTTTTGAGCCTCGGGCGGCGTGGATCCCGGGAACTTCCCAGGCACGCCGGCCGTCCTAGCAGTGAATATGAAACGCGACTTGCCGAACGAGGGCAGGCACACATTCTTCTTGTGCAGTACAGGAGGTATACCATGAAGAAGAGATTTGCATTTGTTGCTCTGCAGTCCATTGCCATTGTAGCCATTGCAGCCGTCATCGCCTTCTCGCCGGCCCTCGGCGCCAGTCAGCTCGTCAAGGCTGAGACGCCACTGACGCCCCCGTCGGTCAGCGTGACTGGCACCGGTAAGATCACGGTCAAGCCAACCATCGCGCGCATCAACTTCGGCGTCTTCACCAGCAAGAGCACGTCCAGCGCCGCACAGACCGAGAACGATGCCATCATGGCTAAGATCACCGCCGCACTCAAAGCCGCTGGCATCAAGGAAGAAGACATCCAGACCACTGGATACAGCCTTCAGCCCAGGTACGTGTGGAACAAGACGACCTCGAAGTCCGTCTTCGACGGCTACGACATGAACCACACCATGACGGTCATCGTCCGCAACATCAAGGACGCCGGCAAGACCGTCAGCCTCATCGCTGACAATGGCGCCAACAGGGTCGACGGCATCTCCTTCGACGTCGACGATGCGACGCTCGAGCAGACCAGGCTGTCCGCTATCGACCTCGCCATGGCCAGTGCCCGCAAGAGAGCAGACGTTGTCGCCAAGGCCGCCGGCAAGACCATCCTGTCCGTCCAGACGGTCACCGTGAACGAGAACGCCAATACCCCATACCCGATGTTCAAAGCCAGCGCAACGGCGCCCGCCGCCGGGGGCAGTGCACCAGCTCCTGTCGAAGCCGGAACCATGGACGTCTTGATCAGCGTCAGCGTCACCTACCTGTTCTAACGTCTGCAGCATACTGATCTCAAGAAAACCCCCGCCTCGTGCGGGGGTTTTGCCTGTGAACCATGCTGACAGAAATCCAACTCCGCCCTTGATGAATGAGGGCGATAGGGTACAGTACTGTCAGACACCAACATGGGAGGTACGATATGCCGACTTGGCTGTTTCAAGGAAGTCCCAAGGACTTTCCCGCCTTCAATGACTATCTTCGCAACTATGCTGAGATCTCGTGGCATGTACGGCAGAAGCGCGCCGTGGAAGAGATGTACCCGGACGATGAGGTGTACATCTGGCGCCTGGACGGCAACCGGCCGGGGACAGGCGGCATCGTCGCGCACGGAATTCTGACGACGGAGGCTCGCATCATCCCGGACGAGGGCAAGAAATGGTGGGTGAGTCATCAGCCGGGCCCGACGGTCCCTTCGGCCGACATCACCCTCGACGACGTCCGTCTGACCCCTGAGGAAGGCTGCCTGACACGGACGGCCCTGTTGGAGGACGCAGTACTATGGAACATGCACGTCGTCCAGTCACCGCACCTCACCAACTACAAACTGACCCCCGAAGAAGAGGAACGAGTCGCCACGCTCTGGCGTTCTGCGAAGCGGTAGCAGCGCCTTCGCTGTCACAACAAGGCACCCGCCGGCATTCCTGCTGGTCAGGGGGTCTCTTGTACGAGGACGGCCACAGCCTAAGATGACACCATGACATCTCGATGAGGGGGACCATGAACCAGCAACCATCATCCATCCTGGGAGACACGCCGCCGCGACCGACCGAGGTTCGACTGAGACCGCCAACAGGAAAGCTGCAGGGGAGGCCTGCAACATTCGACCCCACCCAGATCGCAGGGGCCGCCGCCTATGCCATCCTGCTGTACCTTGGCATCCTCTACGGACTCAATCTGGTGGCCGGGACCGCTGGCATGGCTCCTCGTCTGCAGAGTACCATCGCACTCATCGGCAGTCTGTTGCTGACAGGCGTCGTATTCGGCGTAATGGCCGTCCTGCGTGATCGTCTGGCGCGCCGTCCGGCCGGGGCAGCACCCGAACAGATCATCAGGCTGGACGACGCTCTCCGCTGGCTGGTTCCTGCCGACCTCATGCAGTCTTATACTGGTCCAATGACCATGCTTCGCCTCAACCTGCTGGACCTGCTGGCCACGGCAGACAACGCACAGCAGCGGGTACCTGCAGCAGCATATGCAGCATGGCCCGCCCCGCTCAACCACTTGGCGGCTTCCATGTTCACCACCTACTATGGCATCCCGAACCCCGACGTCGACCCGTTCATCTCTCAGGATACCGTGGAGCTCGGACGGTACCTGAGCGAGCGCCACCAGGCATGACCGGGCGGAGTCCACAGGGTAACGGACCACGTGACTGCGAATGCACAACGTGCTAGAATAAGAATGGTATATTGTTTCGGCGCCAACGAACCCACGTGACAAAGGAGATGACAGCTATGGAACTCGACAAGGAACGAGGACCGATCTACTCGAGATATGACCGTGACCGGCCGGGCAACTACAGCGCCGTCATCGACTATGCCGCACCACCTCGAACCAGCGAAGAGATCGAGTTCATGTTGGTGCACAAAATCACACCGACCGAGGCCGATCCAGGCGACATGCGGACCAGCGCCACCAACAGGTATCAGGAAGCTGAGGTGCCGCTTCCCGCATTCCTGCAATCACTGTCGAACTCCATGGCTCAGTGGACTGCTGGGCAATCTGGTGACGGTCAGAACAAGGCGAACCAGGCTCCGTACTGGGCAGGCCAACGCCGGAATACCACGCGGACCGAAGCACAGAGCAAGGCAGCCCTGGTCGGCATCATCATCTGGGTCCTCTTCATCCTCCTGTTCCTGCTTATGAGCCTCCGCGTGAAATAGCGGGCAGACCCGGGAACGTTCCCATGCTGCTCTCCTGGCTGCTCTCCGATACCTGGCTGATGTCTGTGCCCGCCCGCGTGGCGGACGTCCTGCTGATGGCAATCACCCTGTGGCTGGCGTCGCGGTGGTGTCGCAGCAAACAGCAGTCCTTTGGCAGGGCCCTGTTTGTCTCCAGCCTGAATGGTGCTCTCGGCATAGGACTGTATGCGCTGTTCGTATGGGTGCGTGATACAGGCGCACTGCCCTGGCGTGGTCCGCTCTGGCTCATTGAGATGTTCCTCATTGCTCAGACCGCGCTGTTTGCCGTCCTCATCCTCGTCGCCTACCGGCATGATCGGTGGCGTTCCCTCAACGTGGCTCTCGTCGCCCTCGCCCTGACGGCCATCATCGAGGCAGGTCCCATCCTGCTCCTGTCCATCTTGGCACCCCACGCCGCAGGCCTGCAGCGCTGACAGCAGTCCCCTCCTTCGCGGGGACGACAAAACGCGCTCTGTCCGTCATTCCCGCGGAGGCGGGAATCCAGTCCTGGCTCCTTGTCTGGGAGACGTTGATGACCAGGTCAAGCCAACCCAACGTGCATGTACCACCAGGGGTGCAATTACCAGCTGACCCCATAGCTGATGAGGCAATACGTCCGCTTGACAAGATGCTGTGCCCGCGTACACTGCGCAAAGAACAACAACTTCAGAGCAAACGACAGAGGCGATCGTGGACCCAGACAGCGGATCGGAGCGACATAGTACTCTGCGGCGTCCGAGCAGCTGATTCTGATGGTCTTTTTTAAAGCGTGACGCAACCATCCCTCGTGCCTGCCAGCGGCCTGATTACCTGACCGGCGGCCGGACGAGTATGTCCCCTGTTCTATCATTCCTTTGCTGGAGGTCAGTGCCGTGAGCACTCCCATTGTCCCAACCGAAGTCACAAAACGCAAGCGCAACGAGGTCCCGGCTCAGATGTCGAAGCGTCTCGCGTCTTTTGCCTGCATGGATTCGGCCGCCGTCATGAACCAGCTTGGCACAAGTCCAACCGGACTCACCGACCGGGTGGTTGAAGATCGTCTGATCCAGTATGGCCACAATGAGGTCGCGCGCGAAAAGCGCACTTCGCCGCTCAAACGACTGATCGCTATTCTGTCTAACCCGCTGTCCATCCTGCTGATCATCCTGGCAATCATCACCGCCGTCACCGGTGGCGGTCCCGGCGTCTATTTGATCCTTCTCATGGTCATCCTTGGCGCCGCTCTGCGCTTCTTCCAGGAACAGCGATCAGACAACGCCGCCGAGGCCCTTCAGAAGATGGTCACGACAACGGCGACGGTCATCCGGGACGGCGACACAAAAGAAGTTTCCCTCAAGAACATCGTCCCCGGAGACTTGGTCTCCCTCTCCGCAGGGGACATGGTGCCCGCCGACGTGCACCTCATTACCGCCAAGGACCTGTTCGTGAGCCAGGCAGCCCTCACCGGAGAATCCTTGCCCGCCGAGAAGAACGCCGACGTTGTGGATTCCTCTCAGACGGATGTGCTGAGTATGCCGAATCTGTGCTTCCTGGGCACGAACGTCCAAACCGGCTCTGCAACGGCGGTTGTCGTGCAGACGGGAAAGGACACCTACTTCGGGTCCCTCGCCAGCAGCATCGTCGGTCACCGCGAGCTGACCAGCTTCGACAAAGGTGTCAACAACTTCACCTGGCTGATGATCAAGCTGATGCTCGTCATGGCACCTGCCGTGTTCCTCATCAACGGCCTGGTGCGGCACAATTGGATGGAGGCCTTTCTCTTTGGCCTCGCTGTCGCTGTGGGGCTGACCCCCGAAATGCTCCCAATGATCGTCACCGTCAACATGAGCAAGGGGGCTGTCGTCATGTCGCGCAAGAAGGTCATCGTCAAGCGCCTGAACGCCATTCAGAACTTCGGGGCCATGGATGTCCTGTGTACCGACAAAACGGGCACCATCACCCAGGGTCGCGTCGAGCTGGAAAAACATGTAAATGTCCTGGGGCACGAGGATGGTCATATCCTGGATATGGGATTCCTCAACAGCTACTACCAGACCGGCCTGAAGAACCTCATGGACGTTGCCATCCTGGCTCACCTTGACAAGGCCCGCGAGCTTGTCGAGGAGGCAGAGTACCGCAAAGTGGACGAGATTCCTTTTGACTTCTCGCGCAAGCGCATGTCCGTTGCCGTGACAGATGGCGGCGGGACCGACCTGCTCATCTGCAAGGGCGCCGTCGAAGAGGTCATGGCGCTGAGCACCAGCGTTGCCCTTGACGACAAGGTGTCTCCCTTGGACGACGCCCGGCATGCAGCGGCCCTGCAGCTAGTGGCTGATCTCAATGGACAGGGATTCCGTGTCCTGGCCCTCGCCACGTCCAGCGTCGATCACGGTGCCTCAGACCGCGTCTACACAGTGAACGACGAACATGACCTTACCCTGCTGGGTTTTCTTGCCTTCCTGGACCCACCCAAGCCCACAACAGCGGAGGCCATCGCGAAACTTCACTCCAATAGCGTCGACGTCAAGATCCTGACCGGCGACAGCGACTTGGTCACGGTGAACATCTGCCACCAGGTTGGCATAGCCGAGCCGCGCGTCCTCCTGGGACCGGCCATAGAAGAAATGTCCGATGACAATCTGGCAGCAGCAGTAGACGATACGGTCGTCTTCGCCCGGCTTTCGCCACACCACAAGGAACGGATCATCCACGCCCTGCAACAGCGTGGCCACGTGGTTGGCTTTCTCGGCGACGGTATCAACGACGCACCCGCTCTCCGCACCGCGGACGTAGGAATATCCGTCGACTCGGCCGTCGATATTGCCAAGGAATCATCAGACATCATCTTGCTGGAAAACTCGCTGCTGGTCCTGAAAGAGGGCGTCATCGAAGGCCGTAAGGTCTTTGGCAACGTCATCAAGTACATCAAGATGGCCGCCAGCTCCAATTTCGGCAACATGTTCAGCGTCGTGGGCGCCAGCGCGTTCCTCCCGTTTCTCCCTATGTTGCCGCTGCAGATATTGACCAACAACCTGCTGTACGATTTGAGCCAGACCACCATCCCGACAGACACAGTCGACGAAGAATGGCTTACCAAGCCACGAAAGTGGGAGCTTGGCAACCTGCGGCGCTTCATCGTGATTATCGGACCCATCAGTTCCGTCTTCGACTACATGACCTTCTTCATCATGCTGGTTGTGTTCAAGTGCTGGAACAACCCGGCGCTGTTTCACTCCGGTTGGTTCGTAGAATCGCTGTTCACCCAGACGCTCATCGTCCACGTCATCCGCACCAACAAGATCCCGTTTATCCAGAGCCTGGCCAGCAAACCGCTGCTCATCAGTTCGGTGGCGGTCGTCGCCACGGGCGCACTGATGACTGTTGTCACACCCATCGCACGCATCCTGGGCTTTGTCACGTTGCCACCCCTCTACTGGCTGCTCCTGCTGGGCATGCTGTTGACCTATGTTGTTCTCACTCAGATGGTCAAGACCTGGTTCATCCGCCGTTTTGGTGACGTCTGACAAGTACTGCCACCAGGGGGACAGCACGTGAAACCATATCGCGGTCGTATCCTGTGGGTCGACCTGACAGCGGGCACCTGCACCAATGAGGAGGTGCCGGAGTCGATCTACCATGGCCCCGAGCTGCACGACGTGACAGATTTGTGGGGCAAAGACACGATCGAGACCGAAGAAACACTGAAGAAGCAGGTCGTTGGAAACCGCGAGCTGGACGGCGCTTGTGACAGGGATTGTCCTGCACTTTGGGATGATAGCGTTCGTCCGACAGCCCTGCTCTAGCGGATCTGCCGCGGGCGAAACGCCCGGTTGGCCCAGGAGAGCGCCTCACGGTCAGTGACCTCGTGGAAGTCCTGGTAGAACTGACCCACAGCCATGAGCCATTCGACTGCGTAAACTGCCACGACATGGTATCCCCGCTCGGTCAGCTGACGCATCACTTCCTTGTCCACGACCGGCGTTCCGACCGTGGCGACGCACCCCATGCTGGTGACGACATCCAGGGCAGCGATCATCGTCGCTCCCGTGGCGATACCATCGTCTACGACCAGCACCCGGGCTCCACGCTCCCACGTCTGCGGAATGTAGCGCTCGAACAGCTCTGCATACAAGACAAGACGTTCCTTCTCGAAGCCAATCTCGGCCTCGAGGTGCTCACGCCGTTCGTGTGCGGATTCGGGTGACAGGATGGTGGCGAAATTGCCATTTCCGGCGTAGCCGAGAGCCCCTACGGCAACTTCGGGGTTCGCGTTGGAGCGGATCTTGCGGATGAGCAGGACGCCGAACGGCAGACCGAGTTCCTGGGCGCAGACCGAACCGACGACGACGCCGCCACGGGGAATGCCGCAGCACAGATCAAACGTCAGCCCCTGGTCACGAACCTCTTTTGCAAGCTTGGCTCCTGCTTCTTCTCGCGACAAGAAGATCATAGTGTTCCTCCCACTGGGTTATGCTCGACGGTATCGGAATCTCCGCTGACATCAGCATGACAGAACGGGGAATTTGGTCAATACCACGCCTTCCGGACGAACCCGGAGTGATGGCGAAGGTCGGAAAAGAAGGCCTAGATCTTGATGTACCAGGAGATGATGGTCTCGTCCTCGCTGCCGGGCGTGGCCTGCAGGTAGAGACGGTCGAACCCGCCGATGACGAACCCGTAGTCGCGGTAAAACATACAGGCTATCACGTGGACGTCCTGCGTTTCTGCGCGCAGCCAGTGCAGTCCCCGGGCAAGAGCCCATACCTTGACGGTATTCATGAGCGACATCGCGATACCGTGATGGCGCTGACCATGCTCAACGCGCAGCTCCCAAACACGCGCCATGTTGTTGTGGTCTTCCTGGACACACACCTGTCCTGCCAGTTTCTCTCCGACAAATGCGAGATAGATGGCCGCGTCATCTCTGCCGAGATAGACACAGTCCGGACAGCCGGGCTCCGTCTTTTCATATGGATGCTGGACTGAATCGACGTCGAAGTCATAACTGTCACCGCACATAGACACCTTGATACGCGCCTTCACGATGAAGTTGCTGCGGAGCCCATCCACGTAGCCGACCATATCCGGTGTTGCCTGCACGATTCGTATGTCGAGACCAGTCATGTCATCCACACTCACATCATACACGAACGCCACGCCAAAGCGGGAAGCCGGCATTCACAACCAGACACTGTCTCCCGAGGACACGCACTGGATGCTCTCTTCCGCGGTTCGTCCCCGCCTTCGTGAAGTACACGTGCACCATGAGTTGACGTAATGCAGCGCGGCCCGTTGCCCTCCACATCGCCTAAGCTATACTGCAAGCAGAAACCTGAATTCTTGTTGTGAGGCGAATAGTTGAGGCAGCGACTGGTTCGGTCGATTCTGATATGCGCACTTTCCATTCCCGGTCTGTGTTCTCTGGGATGTCGTGCGCCGACAGTGGTCATGCAGGAGGCACCTATGGGAATCACCGTCACGAGTACCGCGTTTTCGGCCGGCACGTTCATCCCGGTCAAGTTCACGGGGCAGGGCAATGATATTTCGCCGGATCTTGTGTGGAGCGGAGCCCCGCCAAGCGTCAAGAGCTTTGCCCTTGTCTGTGACGATCCTGATGCCCCGGCTGGAACGTGGGTCCACTGGACCATATGGAATATCCCCCCGTCGACGACGAGTCTGCCGGCAGGAGTGGCTTCAGACGCAACACTGCCGGACGGATCCATTCAGGGGGTCACCAGCTTTGGACGCCATGGCTATGGCGGGCCGATGCCCCCGAAGGGAAACGCCCATCACTACTATTTCCGGATGTATGCCCTCGATACGTCACTGACCCTCAATACGTCCGCCTCGCGGGCACAACTGGATGAAGCGATGCGAGGGCACGTCCTTTCCCAGGGGCAACTGATGGGGACGTATCAGCGGCAGTAGCAGAGGTGTTAGGGGCTGACCAGCATCGCGCAGACTCACAGCGGAATCCCGCAATATGGTCGCCCCAGGCAGGCAACTACTGTGGGGTCGGCGGTCCCCCGGAGACGGTCACGCTGCTGACGGTGATGGTGACGGTCTTCGTGAGCTGCTCCCATTGGACGTCTGCGCCAAGGTGCTCACTGACGAAGCGCACCGGCAGCACTGTCCTGCCGTTCATGATGGCCGCCGGAACGTCCAGGATAACCGCCTTGCCGTTTACGACGGCAGTCCGATTGCCGATCTGAAGCAACAGGGCCGTCCCGTTGAACTCCACTTCGACACTGCGTGTTTCAGGGACCCATGTGATTGCGCCCCCGAGACCCTCGATGATGGGGCGTAATGGCACCAGCGTTCGACCGCTCACGATGACGGGAGGAGTGTCCAGCGTCACGATCCGGCCATCCAGATGAGCGACCATGCTGCCCACGGAAAGTGTGATGATGTGCTGATTCGGGTCGACGGACTTCTTGAACGTCGCCAGGAAGGACTTGTTGGCATCCATTGTGAGCGCGAGCGGATTGGCTGTTCCAGTGACACTGCCGCTCCATCCCGTGAACTCCCATCCGGCAGCCGGCTTTGCGGTGACCGTCACCGTACTCCCTGCAGGATACGTTTTCGTCTGCGGCTCAATGCTCAGCAAGCCGTTGCCCGTGACTGTAGAGAGCAGCGTGAATGACGCAGGGGTGACCCCACCGATGACGTACTGTGCCAGGCTCTGTTCGTTGCCGTTGAACCAGTCCAGATCGACCCTGTGCCCTTCGATGCCCGGAACGGTCCCACTATCAGTATACTGCCAGAATGCCCACGAGCCCCACCCACCCGTGTTTGGCTGGGCGGCAGCAGCATAGCCCGCTAACCAGAGATGATAGCGCCCATCGATGGTCGGGTCCGCCTTGTGGAGGTCCGCAGCGACAGAAGCGCTGCAGTAGATCACCGGGTTGACCCCCTTGGCCGCTCGCACGGCACCTGCCCATTCGTCGATCCAGCGCACCATCGCCACGCCATGGATATTGTACCGGGGCTCAATGTCCAAGACAGGTAGCAGGAACCCAGGGCCGATGAACTGCCCAGCCACCGTCAGGAAGTAGGCCGCCTCGGCGGCGGCGGTGTTGTCAGCGGGCCAGCAGATATGATAGACGCCCGTCAACAGGCCTGCCGACCGGGCGCCGGGGGCCAGCACGTTCAGGAAGGGATCCGTGATGGTCAGTCCTTCGGTTGCCTTGATAAAGGTAAACTGAAATCCCGTCCCGAGAACGACGGCCCAATTGATCGGATCACCAACGTGGACGCCCCCACACTGGTACCGTGACACGTCGATGCCCTGAATCATGCCCACGCGCATCTGCGCAGGGATATTCATGCTGCCCGTGGAACAGGTAACGCGGACGAGGCTCTCGTAGATCCCCGCCGGCATGCCGGTCCGCTGCACCCCAATGTTGATGCGCTGGCTTCCGCTGACAGGCACGCTCCCTGACGTGGGCGAAACGCCGACCAGCCATGAAGCGCCAGCGATGATGTCAAACGTCACCGGCGTGCTCCCTTTGTTCTGGAGAGTCAGGACGAGCGACGCCTGCTCGCCTCCGAAATCAAGCTCCGGAGGAAGAAAGAAGAAACCAGTCGGCATCGGTGCCCGCTGTGGAATCACCTGGACATCCTGGCAGAGATCGCCGGCGCCGTTCGCATTGACAGCGCTGACGGCGTACCAGTAGGGCCTGCCGCCGATGAGCATGGGACCGTCCGTCCAGGTCCGCGTATCGAAGCCCTGATCACCGACACTCAGTGTGGCAACGAGCGTCGACGGAACCGCGTGACGGTCGCGGTAGATGCGCCAGGCATTGATAGGGGTAGCTCCGGGTTTCTCGGGAAAACTCCACGAAAGCGCGACAGACTCGATCCCGGGTGCAGCCCCAAGGGCCGTCGGCGCACTGGGAATCAGAATGGGAGCAGCCACCTTGAGAAAGTTGCCCACAGACCAGCCCATCACACCATTTTCCCACTGGACGCGCCACCAAGTAAAGCTGCTGTCGACAACAGGACCCTCAAGGACGACCCCGCGAGCCCCGTCCTTTTCGGCCCCGACAATGGTCCCGGAACTGGCGGGCGACGATCGCACGTTGAGGCCATTCCCTGTGCCAGTGACTTCGACAGGA
>Ga0209123_1003406_pt1 | contig 11929 bp, 10 predicted proteins | sample BarGraIncu00431A_FD_184500 | JGI IMG/M metagenome (GOLD analysis project Ga0209123, IMG submission 184500) | Arctic peat soil microbial communities from Barrow, Alaska, USA - Barrow Graham LP Incubations 004-31A (SPAdes) (version 2) | ecosystem: Environmental > Terrestrial > Soil > Wetlands >...
CGGTTTAGTTTGCGAAGATGAACCGTTTAAAAAATTAGTGAACCAGGGAATGATTCAGGGAAGAAGCAATTTTGTGTATCGGATTAAAGACAGTAATACTTTTGTATCATTGAACCTGAAAAACGAATACGAAACCACTTCTATTCACGTTGATGTGAATATTGTTTCAAATGATATTTTAGATACAGACAAATTCAAAAACTGGAATCCGGAATATAAATCAGCCGAATTTATTTTGGAAGATGGAAAATATCATTGTGGTTGGGCTGTAGAAAAAATGTCAAAATCGATGTACAATGTAGTAAATCCGGATGATATTGTAGATAAATATGGGGCTGATACATTGCGTTTATACGAAATGTTCCTCGGCCCTTTGGAGCAATCAAAACCCTGGGACACGAACGGAATTGACGGTGTTCACCGTTTCCTTAAACGTTTATGGTCTTTATTTTACAAAGAAAATACTTTCATTGTAAAAGATGAAACTACTACTAGTGAAGAACTAAAAATATTACACAAAACCATCAAAAAAATAACTTTCGATATTGAGAATTTCTCTTACAATACTTCAGTGTCGGCCTTTATGATTTGTGTAAATGAACTGTTTACATTAAAATGTAGTAAAAAAGCAATCTTGGAACCGTTGGTTATTTTGTTAGCTCCATTTGCACCACATATTGCAGAAGAATTGTATCATGCACTTGGAAATTCAGATACAGTTTGTGATGCAATTTTCCCAATTTGTAATGAAGAATATCTTGTAGAATCTGCTTTCAACTATCCAATTTCCTTCAACGGGAAAGTACGCTACACTATAGAGCTTCCGGCTGATATGAGCAAAGAAGAGGTAGAAAAAATTGCCATGGGAAACGAGCAAACACTGAAACAATTAGAAGGAAAAACTCCTAAAAAAATTATCGTTGTTTCAGGTAAAATTGTAAATATCGTTTTTTAAAAAGAAAACCCCTAACCCCTAAAGGGGAACTGAGTTAGTACAGTCTTATAAAACATGTTATATGAAGGATATAGGAATAAACTTACAAAACAAAAGTAATATAAACTCCCCTTTAGGGGCTGGGGGTAATATTAAATCTATCACAAAAGAAACGTGGATTTCTATTAGGGAATACATTTTTATAGCCTTTGGTTTATTGATGTATAGCGCTGCCTGGAAAGCTTTTTTACTACCACATCAGATAACCGGTGGTGGTGCAACCGGTGTTGGAGCAATAGTTTATTACGCTACAGGAGTTCCCATTTTCATAACTTATTTTGCGATTAACTTTGTTTTACTGGTTATTGCAGTCCGAACAGTTGGTTTGGCCTTTAGTCTTCGAACCATCTACGGAGTAGCCGTGCTGACTTTGTTTTTCGCTATATTACCACAAGCTGTTCCAGGAACTTTTGTTGGAGCAAATGACAATTTTATGGCATGTGTCATTGGGGGATTATTATCAGGTGCAGGAATAGGAATCGTATTTCTATCAAATGGAAGCTCGGGAGGAACTGATATTGTAGCCAAAGTGGTGAATAAATACAGGAATGTCACACTTGGAAGGGTATTACTTTACTGCGATGTGTTGATTATTTGTTCGTCCTATTTTTTCGATTTCGGTAGTATTGAAAAAATTGTCTATGGATTGAGCACGATGGCCATCACTACGGTTACGGTGGATATGGTGATAAATGGTGTGAGACAATCGGTTCAGTTTTTTATTTTTTCAAAAGAATTCGAACAAATTGCAACCAGAATTAACGATGATGTTCATCGAGGTGTTACCATATTGGATGGAATGGGTTGGTATTCGAAAGAAGCTGTTAAAGTTGTGACTGTAGTAGCACGTAAAAATGAATCAATTAAAATATTTCGTATTGTCAAAGAGATAGACCCAAATGCATTTATTTCTCAATCGTCGGTTATTGGGGTTTATGGCGAAGGATTTGATATTATTAAGGGCAAGTAATATTCAGATATTGGCAGTGTAAAAGTATAAACTGTTGTTTACATGAAATCAAAAAAAATAAGAATAAATGAGCATTAACAATCTAAAAAAGAATTTAAGACTTTTTGGAATTGATCTGGTAGTTTTAAAAAATTCATTGCGAGGAATCGGTTTTTATATTCGTGATCTTTCAACAATTAAAAAACAAAAAGGAACTGATACTAATTTTGAATTAGGAAAAAAAAATCCAATTTTGGGTGAACGGTTTACCGAATCAGGTAAAATGTCAGGGCACTATTTTCATCAGGATTTATTGGTTGCCCAAAAGATCTTTAAAAACAATCCTATAAAACATATTGATATTGGCTCCAGAACTGATGGATTTGTGGCACACGTTGCAGTATTTCGTAAAATTGAAATAATTGACATTAGACCTCAAACCAGCAAAACGGAGAATATAATTTTCAGAAGAGCAGATTTAATGCAATTGCCGATTGATATGGTAAATGCATATGATTCAGTTTCCTCACTTCATGCCATCGAGCATTTTGGTTTAGGCAGGTATGGCGATCCTATTGATTATTTTGGATATTTAAAAGCAATCGAGAATATTACCAAAATTCTACAAACCGGAGGTAAATTTTATTTCTCGGTGCCTATCGGACCTCAAAGAATAGAATTCAATGCTCATAGAGTATTCTCAGTTAGCTATTTAATGGACTTGTTTGACAAACAATTTATACTTGACAACTTTTCTTATGTTGATGACAAAGGTGATTTATTTGAGAATGTTGTATTAATTCATTCTGAAATTCAGAGTAATTATGGTTGTATCTACGGTTGTGGTATTTTCGAACTGACAAAAAAGTAAGAATTAAAATAGAATATCTAATGATTGTTGTAAGCTTATTTGGTGGTTTAGGAAATCAAATGTTTCAATACGCTTGTGGTAAGGCTGTTGCTGAAGAACTTGGCGTTGAATTAAAACTTGATATTACTCATTTATTGGATAGAACACAACGTGATAGATTCACTTTCAGGGATTTCGAATTAGGTGTTTTCAACATTGAAGATCAAATAGCAACAACAAAAGAAGTTCGTAATTTCATTCCAAACTTATGGAATTCGTCTGAACTTATCAAACAGTCATATAGGTTAATACGATTATTGAAAGGCAATAAATACTATTTCGAGAAAAGAAAGTTTCAATACGAAGTGCGAATTAAATCTGTACAAGACAATACCTATCTTTATGGATATTTTCAAACTGAGAAGTATTTTAAAAATCAAAAGGACGAAATTCTTAAAACATTTCGAATAAAAACAGAACTTGATTCTATAAATAAATCTTTCATTACCAAAATGAAAGATGAAAATTCCGTTTCAATACATATCCGAAGAGGCGATTATTTGCATAGTCCATTTAATTTGCTTGAAATTGATTCATATTACTTAAAAGCCATAAATTATATTTCTGAACATGTGGAAAATCCTGTTTTCTACTTATTTACAAATGATTATGAATGGACATCAACTAATTTTGCTCAATTTAATATTGACAAAACAATTATTAACCATAATCAAGGCGATAACTCTTTTATGGATATGATACTGATGAGTAATTGTAAACACAATATTTGTGCAAACAGTTCTTTTAGTTGGTGGGGAGCGTGGTTAAATCAAAATCCCGATAAAATCATTATTACACCTAAAGAATGGTTTAAAACCGTTAATGGAGAAGATACTAATAATGATCTTATACCTGAAACATGGCTGAGGCTCTAAATAAATTACAAAATGAAAGTTCTATTTATTACTTCATGGTATCCTACCAAAAACAATCCAAATTTTGGTATTTTTGTTAAGGAGCATGCTAAAGCAATTCAAACTACAGATGTAGAATTAGTTGTTTTAGCAGTCGTTTCAGAGCGTTCAAATTCATTTTTCGGGATAAATATCAGAAATTATCAAGATGATTCAGGTTTTCGAATGGTTGAAATTTTGATTTCCAGCCGTTTTAGAGATTTAATCTATCATTTTATACCGTTACAAAATAGGATTGCATATCACTTCTTTAATAAACAGATTGCTCAGGAATTTAATCCGGATATAGTACATTCTAATGTCGTTTTTCCTGCAGGAATGATAGGTGATTTCATCTCAAAAAAATTACGGAAACCACACATTATTACTGAACATTGGAGTAAAATTGCCGGTATTCTTCAAAAACCCTATTTATCAGAATTGACAAGGAATACATATCGGAATGCCGTGAGAATTCTGCCTGTTTCTGAATTCCTGAAAAACAATATAATGAAATTATTCCCTGAATTTAAATCAGAAAAATTTCAGATTGTTCCAAATGTAATAAACTCACAAACATTTACTTACAAAAAAAAGAAACCAAATGCGGAAGAACTAAGATTTTGTGCTATTGCCACTTGGGCCACAAAAAAAGTTCCTGATAAAAAACCTGAGCTTTTTATTAGAGCATTAGCTCAAATACAACAAAAAACAGAGAAAAAAATAACGCTGAATATGATTGGTGGTGGTGATCGTGTTGATGAATTAAAAAAACTTTGTGATCAACAACCTTATAAAATAGAATTTCTTGGTTATCAAACAAAAGAAGAAATTGCCTCAATTTTACAGAATTCTGATTTCTTTGTTCATGCCAGTACTATTGAAACTTTTGGAGTGGTTTTAGTTGAAGCTATGATGACAGGAACACCGGTTATTTGTTCAAATGTTGCAGCTTTACCCGAATTGATTAATGAGACTAATGGTGTATTGTGTGATAATACTGTTGAAAGTTGGGTTGAAGGTATTGAAAAAGCTCTAAATCTGAAATTTAACACAGAAGAAATAGCTGAGAAAGTAAAAAATGAATATAGTTTGGAAAGTGTGGGTAAAAAGATTTATTCTGTCTACAAAGAATTGATTTTCAAATAATTATTACTTCTGTTAGTGAGTATTTTTACAAATATTTTTAATAGAAGATATTGTTTATGTGCAGCTAATGAAAGCACAATCTTAGTTTTATAATCGATATCTAAAAGCCTGATGTTTGAATTTATCTCAGGAAACAAATCAACAAACTGCTTTTCAGTTCGTCCACTTCTAAGAATTTTAGCTTTCCTAATAGCTTTTAAAAGTAAAATTCCATCTTTATAATAAACTTCTTTATCTATAAAAAAATCAGTCAAAAGTTGAATTACCATTAACGTCTGATTCAGATTTTCATCAGAAAATTCACTTGTATAAGAATTTACATTATAATGAATATAATGATACAATGGCTTTTCTACAAAAGCAAAAGTATTGGAATAATATATCAATTGGGGTATTACCACCAAATCCTCACCGTAATTAATTCCTTCATGAATTTCCAAATGATTTTTTAAAATCAAATCGCGTTTAAACATCTTGTTCCAAAATGAAGGATTTGAAAAAGTATTTTGAATCAACTTCACTTTATTATTAGTTGGCCTTATCCGAAATTCAATCGACTTTTTATCGCTGTATTCATTCAAAAATGAACAAAAAACCATATCAGCATCAACTTCAATTGCCTTATTATAAAGTAATTCTACCATATTTGGCTCAATATAATCATCACTATCTACATAAAGAATATAAATACCGGTTGCAGCATTTATAGCAGTTTTCCGCGTTGCACCAACTCCTTTATTTTTTTTATGTTTGATAATTTGTACTTTATCAATGCATGCGGGGTATTCTGAGATTACTTCTTTTAATCTGACAATACTCTCATCCATTGTACAATCATCAACAAAAATGAATTCAATATCTTTAAATGATTGTAAAAATAAGGAATGAGCACATCGTTCAATATACTTTTCCACTCCATAAACAGGTACCAGAATGGAAACTTTAAATTTATTCATATCGTAATCTTATATTTGCATAATAAGTTCTATTATTTGAAAACGTATAATCCCATTTTTTTTAAGAAAAAACGTATTATTCTAATCTCTTTCAATTGATAAGTTGGCAATATAAATTGATCGAGATAGCGTAAAATTAAAATAAACATATTTACTTTTTGATTTCTAGAAGCGTATTTTGGATAATTTTCATCAATAAATTGAATGAAGTTCGTTGCTCTTATCTGCCAGGTATGCTCTTTTAAAGCACGTTTGTGTGCCTTGAACGCTACTTCTTCTCTTTCCTCGGAGTGAGTTAAATAATAATCTATTTTGTTGATCCATTCAGTTGGTTCATCGGCGGTAACAACCTCATTTTTATCGAAGTATTTGAGTATCATTTGTTCACCATTACTAATCTGACAACATTGTGCCATGGCTAAATCAAACAATCGATTATTAGCATCCATTTCTTTATCAATACCTAAATACTGCCTATCATTATGAATGTTTACACATATTTTGCTCGAATTGTAAATAAAATTTGTTTGTTTTCCACTTTCTATAATTCGATAGGGGAAACCATACTTTTCCCAACCTGCACCTGCCAAAAAAATTTTTAGATTATGCTTTTTGACATAATCCATCAGAAAATTTATATATTGGTCTCTTCCAAATCCACTGTTTCCATTTCCAAGAAATACAATATCATATTTCTTTTCAATACTCAACGGAAAAAAAACATTTTCATCGGAAGCAAAAGGGAAATGATAATAAGGTATATTTACAGAAGCATATTTAGTGTAATTAAGATTTGCATAATCAGTACTATAAGCAAATAAAACTCTTGATTTCCATCGTTTTAAAAATGACTTATAAAAACAGATATAAGCATTGTGTATATTTAAAATTACCGGTCCTTTAAACTTGTGCATCGCCTTTGCTGCAGTAGGTTCAAGACCTCCACCAATAGACAAGACTAAAATATCTCCTTCTATTTTATTAATATCAGTGGTAAATATAACATTAATATTTTGTTTCTCAATTTCACTAAAAAAGCTCGCATACATACTTCCAAAAAGAGATGCATTTTGGCTGTCGTTTAAAGTTGAATAGTAAAAACATAATTTCATGAAAGTCGCGTGTAAAAGTCAAATAAAATAATAAAAAACGTTTAAAATCAGACAAATAATTTCTGATCAAATTTATGTAGAAATGATTATTTCTTTAATAACTCTTTACTTGTTGTTATTGCAACTCGGTAAAAATCAATTGGTTTAATTTTCAAATCTTTTATAACCATATAGGGCCATTTCCAATTATGATAAACAGAAAGTGCGATTCCAGGAGCTAAAATCATACTTAATACGCCTAAATTCGTGAATTTAAACATGATAAACAGCAAAACTAACGAACCTGTACCCGAAAGAAGTACAGATTTGAAAAAAGGAACTTCGTTTTTTGTGAGCAATGTTGAAGTTGAAATAGATTGACAAGCTTCGAAAAATGAAAAGATTATCATTAGCAATAAAAACCAATCGTTTAATAGAAATGTTTTACTATGAATCATTTTTAAAATTGGATTTCCGAGCAGAAGAAGTCCTGAACCTGCTGCAATAAAGATAATTGTCACTATCAAAATAGCTTTTACATAAAGTCGTTTTACGCTATCGTTTTCATTACGAACACGATATTGAGTGAGTTGTGGATAGAATGTACCAAACCAGGTTCCACCAATACTAAAAATTAAGCTGACCATTTGTTTCGAAATTCCATATTGTGCTACTTCCGGTAAAGTAAGATAAAATGGTGATATCAAAGTTATTGCTTGAGAAAGAGCAAAGAAACCAAGCGTGGTAAGACCAATTTTAAATGCATTTGGTGCCATAACCTTCATGACTTCAATTACGGGCATTACCGGAGCTTTTTTTATTTCAGCTTTAATTTTTTTGTCGTAAAATGAATAATAAGATAGAGTACGGTTTACAATATCGCTCACTAACATCCCTATTATCATTGATATAATTCCGAATCTTAACAGTAAGCAAATTACAGAAACTAAAATACGTATTGTTTGGGAAAATATGATAATTTGCATATTTCGCTTTATTAAACCCCTTCCGGACATAAGCGAATTGTAGTAACAAGTATAAAACTCGTAAGCAACCAAACCACCATAGGTAAACCAAGCAATCCAGATTTCCTGTTTGTCACCAGTATATTTGTGAAGAATTGAAGTCATATAGAAAGGACTTCCAACTATAAATATAGTCAGAAATATTAATGCCATTGCCCCGTAATAACGTTGCATTGCTTTGATAACACTCTTCAATAACCCAAAATCGACCTGCGCATCCTTTACTTCAACGGCAGCGTATCCTTTTGCTTTTAATTCTGTTACACCACTGAAAACATAAGCAACATTACGCGAAAAGGAATTTGAAAAACCAAAATCGAGTAAGACTGTTAGTGAGCTGACAGTAAGAAATATGCTCCATAAACCATATTCTTCAGTAGGTAACATTTTTAAAACCAGAGGTAAAATAATTATCCCTGATGCTATACGCATAAATGTTGCTACATAGTTCCAAACTATATCTTTACGACCAATTTTCATTCGTTTTTTTGTAAAATTATAAATTCAAAATGGACAATGCAGCTTTTGATGCAGCTTCACCTTTTCCGTATAAATCGACTGAGAAATCGGATTCTTTGGTTTTGAAAAATTCAAAAGCTTTTTTCAATTTCTGTGAATCGCTTCCTACCAACAGATTAAATCCGTTTTCGACCAGTTCCACCCATTCGGTTTGCTCGCGAAGTGTGATACAATGTTTTCCAAAGAAAAATGCTTCTTTCTGAACACCACCACTGTCTGTAACCACCAACTCGCACGATTTCAATAACATAATCATATCAAAGTAACCGACAGGATTAATTAACTTGAATTCAGGAATTATGTTGAGTTGAGACAAAATATTACGTGTGCGTGGATGAATAGGTACAACAACAGGTGTTTGACGATTAATATCATTCAGCCCAGCAATTATATTTTTTAAATTTTCAGGTGAATCGGTATTTTCCTGACGATGAATAGTTGCCAACACAAATTTTGATAAAGCTATTCGTTTTATAATATCTGATTTTTGCTCCGCTTTTGCTGCATAATAAATAGCTGCATCCTGCATTACATCACCATTTTTAAATATTCTGATTGGCATATTTTCATAACCCTCACGTTTCAGATTACTCATAGCTGTATCCGTTGGGCAAAAAAGTACATTCGAAATGCGATCAGTTAAAATGCGATTAATTTCCTCCGGCATTTCCATATTAAATGAACGTAAACCTGCTTCCACATGTATTACCGGAATATGCAATTTAGAAGCCGCCAGAGCACCGGCTAGCGTGGAATTGGTATCACCGTATACCATTACAGCATCGGGCTTCTCTTTAAGTAGAATTTTCTCAATACCTTCGAGCATACGCCCCGTCATAGCACCATGGGTTAGTCCGTGAATATTGAGTTGAAAAGCCGGTTTTGGTATTTCCATTTCTTCAAAAAAGACCTCTGACATATTCACATCAAAATGCTGTCCGGTGTGAATAATCAATTCTTCAACGCCTAATAGTTGAAATTGTCGACTAATTGTAGCGGCTTTTATAAACTGAGGACGAGCGCCCACAACGGTAATTATTTTTTGCATCAAGAATAAATTTCGTTTTACTATTTATGAGAAAACCTATTTAGTTAATCATCGATCTTTTAAAATCAACGAATAAATTGCTTATAATCTTCAATTCTTTGAATATTATTCTCCAAAAATTGTGGTCTGAGCTTATTTTTAATTAAAAGTACATTATCTCCAAACTTTTCGGTTCTAATACAATCCACTGTAACATCTTCAAACATATATTCTGCTAATTGGCGTACATTATTTTCGTCAAAAACATGAAAATGCATATAAGGGTACGAAACAGGATATTTTTCATGAAAACTACGTTGATGTCCATGCTTTTCAATTGCTGACATTTTATAATCTTCGTTATGAGATTCATCTTCAAACCATATTTTATTCTCAAAATCCTCAATTATATGTTCAATTGGTGTAGGTTTTCTAAACTTGTCGAAAGTGTATCTAAAATTAGGAATCGCGTGAAATTGGTATCCATTTTCCTTCGTAATAAAATAAAAATTTAACAACAGCCATATTGGATTTGGAGAATGTTCAATAACATTACTTGAAATTGATGCATCAAATTGATTTTCTAATGTTTCATTTAAATATGCAAAATGCATATCTAAAATAATCGTTTTTCGGTCGCGCATTTCACGTTCACCATTCAACATCCACATAACTTCCTGACGAAGTTGACGTTTGTTTGTTTTGATATAATTCTTAATCGACTTTAAATTAAAATCATTCCTAACTTGTCCATATCCACCATCTAAGATATTAATATCAGTAACTTTACAATTCTTATAAGTGACTATTTGATTCATTCGTCCACCAATGCGAGCAACTTTCCCTTGAATGTTCTCATTGACCATTTTTTGAATATCTGTATGATGAAGTAAACTCATGTTTGATTGATTAAATTATTTTTTTTAATATGAATTGAACTCAAAGTGAGTTCAATAAATTTGCTAACTCTCCGGTTAGTGATCTTCGAGAAAAACGTTCAACAGATTTACTTTGAACGCTTAGTTTATTGATTGTAAATTGATTGTAAAAATCTAATAACGCTTGTTTAGTGCTTATTTCATCCAAAAAACCGACCATCACTCCTGCTCCCGTTTCACGAAGAACATCAGCTGCATCACCATCTGTTGGTCCGACTGCAAATATAGGTCGTTTTGCAGCCAGATATTCAAAAAATTTACCGGTAAGAATGCCTTTCGCATTACCTGATTGATTTATTAGTAATAGAAGAATCTGCGAAGCATTTTGTTTGGCAATTGCTTCATTATGTGACAAATAATCAATTTTCAGCAATTGATCTTGTAAACCAAATCGTCGTATATCCTCCAACACTGAAAAATCTACTTTTCCCACCAACTGAATTCGTAAATCATTTTTAAAACCGGGATTTTCTGCACAAATTTCACTCAATACTTTCCAAACTGTTTTTGGGTTTCGGGCAGCATTCAATGTTCCGATATGCGAAATTGAAAATTTGTTATCTAACTCAATTGCTATATTTTGAACATCCGATTCATCGTATCCATTCGTTATGACTTGAAGTTGTTTTGGCTTCATTAGTTCAAATTCATCCTTCATTCCTTGCGAAACAACCAGAACGCAGTCTGCAGCACGAACAACTTTAGTTTCCAATCGGTGATGCATTTTATCGGCAAACCAGGTTAGATTTAAATCCTTGTAAAAATCGATATTTGTCCACGGATCACGGAAATCTGCTATCCAGGGCAAAGTTGGAAAATTCTTTTTCAAACCCAACCCAATCAAATGCATAGAATGTGGAGGTCCTGTTGTAATAATGGCATCCACCGGATTTGTCTGTAAATATTGTGTCAAATAACGAACAGAAGGGTTTATCCAAAACCGGCGCGGATCAGGAATCAGAAAATTTCCACGTATCCAAATCGATAATTTTTCTTTCCAACCTTGTTTTTTGTTTTCGGAAATAAAACCGGCATTTATTGCTTCATCTTTCTTGCCGGAAAGCTTCCTATAAACGTTATACGGTTCCCAAATCGGTGTTTTCAGTACAGTAATACCAGCTGGAATATCTTTTTCGAACGAATGATCGATAGAAGGAAATTCAGGATTCTCCGGTGTATAGATAATTGGTTCCCAACCAAAATCACGTAGATATTTCGTGAATTTTACCCAACGTTGAACTCCGGCACCTCCGCTGGGAATCCAATAATACGTTATAATGAGAACTTTTTTCATAACCCCTTTCAATGATTTATTTTCTTTCTAACAGATAATATCCACAAGTAGAGACATAGTTTCTAAAATACGGTATCATTCCAAGGATTTTTGTAAGTTTGCGTGGTTTTAAGCCAAATTTCACTTCGTAGTTTGGGTTGATAAAATATAATGTTTTCAGTAACTGAAGATAACCATTTTTTTT
>Ga0209123_1003408_pt1 | contig 11923 bp, 10 predicted proteins | sample BarGraIncu00431A_FD_184500 | JGI IMG/M metagenome (GOLD analysis project Ga0209123, IMG submission 184500) | Arctic peat soil microbial communities from Barrow, Alaska, USA - Barrow Graham LP Incubations 004-31A (SPAdes) (version 2) | ecosystem: Environmental > Terrestrial > Soil > Wetlands >...
ATGGTGCCGCAATAAGTCTGCCGCAACGCGTTCATCAACTCGCGCAGACTCATGCTGTTTTTGCCAAAGAAGGTGTTGCTGGTGTCAAACACCGCTTCCTGGTCGGCGTCGCTGAAGCCGTAAAACGAGGGCTCCAACTCAGGAATTGCCACCCGCTCGGCGCGCTTCAACGGGTCCAGATCGGCCCAACTGACGCCGACGTTGCGATAGGCCGCAATCAACTGCTGCACCGCCGTGCGCTTGCGCCCCATTTCTGCATCGACACTGGCCACCACCACTTTGGTGCCGCCCTGTTTGGCACGCTCGGCAAAGGCATTGATAACCGGCAGATGCGGCACGTCTTTGGCGTTGCTGCCATCGGCGGCGGGCACATGCTGCAAGGCGTCGAAATAATCACGCCAGCTGTCGGGCACGCTGGCGGGGTTGGCCAGGTAGTTTTCGTACATCTCTTCGACGTACGGTGCGTTGCCACCAAAAAGATAGGTATTGGCCTGATAGGCCTGATAGACCGACGATGTCGAACTCGCCCCTTGAGACGTTGATTCACTCATATTGCGCTGACCTCCGTTTCCCTGCGGGAAACATGAGCTGGTTAAAGCTGTGTTTTAAAAACCTTCCGCGTCACGGCTTGACCGTTTGGCGGATGCGACTGTGGCTGGAAGGGCCCTGTGACAAGGCGCAATTGTGCCACCAATGAGAACTTTGGGTCAGGCGGCGGGCATTCGGCACTGACCCAACAGTGGACTTACGCCGTCACCAAATCCTTGATCTGTTGCAGCGCTGCCGGGTCTTCCATGGTCGTCAAATCGCCAGGGTCGCGCCCTTCACAAACCGCCTGGACGGCCCGGCGCAGCAGTTTGCCGCTGCGGGTCTTGGGCAGCACCGTGACAAAGCGCACGCGCGCTGGCCGGGCAACGGCACCCAGGTCACCGTCCACCAGTTTCATGATCTCGCCCTCCAACTTCAGGCGACCGGCTTCGTCGGCAACCAGGGTCATGTCTTTGACCACCGCAAACGCCATCGCGACCTGGCCCTTGAGTTGATCGGCGACGCCGACCACCGCCACTTCGGCAATGTTGGGGTGGGCCGAGATGCTTTCTTCAATTTCACGCGTGCCCAGCCGGTGCCCGGCGACGTTGATCACATCGTCGGTGCGGCCCAGGATGAAGTAGTAGCCATCGGCATCGCGAATGCCCCAGTCAAAAGTGCTATAGACCATGCGTCCGGGGATGGTGGTCCAGTAAGTGCTGACGAAGCGCGCATCGTCGCCCCACACCGTTTGCAGGCAGCCGGGCGGCAACGGACCCTCGATGGCCACCACGCCCTTCTGGTTGGCGCCCTTGAGTTCCTCGCCGGTGTTTTCGTCGAGCAGTTTGACGTTGTAGCCGTAGACCGCCTTGCCAGGCGAGCCGAACTTGGTCGGCGAATCGTCCACACCCTTGCAAATGCTCAGGATCGGCCAGCCGGTCTCAGTTTGCCAGTAGTTGTCAACAATCGGGCGGCCCAGGCCTTCGCTGATCCACTGGGCGGTGGGTTGATCCAGGGGCTCCCCGGCCAGGAACAGTGCACGCAGTGACGACAGGTCATATTTTTTGAGCAGCGCTGGATCCTGTTTTTTCAGCACCCGGATCGCCGTCGGCGCGCTGAACATCACCGTCACCTTGTATTTCTCGACCAGACTCCACCAGATGCCGCCGTCCGGTCGCGTCGGCAGGCCTTCGTACATGATGGTCGCCATACCCGCAATCAGGGGGCCGTAAATGATGTAGCTGTGGCCCACGACCCAGCCGATGTCGCTGGTTGAAAAATAGGTTTCACCGGCATTGCCGCAGTAAATGTGTTTCATGCTGGCGGCCAGCGCGACGGCGTAACCGCCGGTGTCGCGCTGCACACCTTTGGGCTTGCCGGTGGTGCCGCTGGTGTAGAGCGTGTAGCTTGGGTGCGTGGCATCGACCCACTCGCACGGCACCATGGTATTCAGGTGTTTTTGCCGCAGAGCCGCCCACAGGTGGTCACGACCGGCTACCAAATTCATAGCGACCAGGCCGCGATCCACAAGCAGCACCGCCTCCGGTTTGTGGCTGGACAGGCGAATCGCTTCATCCAGCAAGGGTTTGTAAGCCACCGCTTTGCCGCCGCGCGAACCGGCGTCGGCACTGATGATCACTTTGGGCGAGGCATCTTCAATGCGCGAGGCCAGTGAGCCCGAAGCGAAGCCGCCAAACACCACCGAGTGAATGGCACCAATGCGCGCGCAGGCCAGCATGGCAAAGGCTGCCTCGGCAATCATCGGCATGTAGATCAGCACCCGGTCGCTCTTTTGCACCCCCAAGTCCTTGAGCACAGCCGCCATGCGCTGCACCTCGGCGTGCAGTTCACGGAACGAATAAACCTTCTCCTGGTTGGTCTCGGTCGAAACAAAAATCAGCGCCACCTGGTCAGCCCTGCCTTTCAGATGGCGATCGACCGCGTTGTGGCATAAATTGGTGGTGCCACCGACAAACCACTTGGCAAATGGCGGATTGCTGTAGTCACAGACCTGCTGTGGCTGCGTTTTCCAGTCCACCAGTTGGGCTTGTTCGCCCCAGAATGCGTCGCGATCTTCGAGTGAGCGTCGGTGAAATTCAGCATAGTTTGTCATTGTGGGTCTCCAAGGGTCATGAAACTGAATTCATAATTATGGACTTTGAACTTGCTACAAACTGACTTGTGCGTCAGCCGCTGACCCCGCTGCGCCACCTCCAGCATCCTCGCCGGGAAACAGAGGGGCATCATGGCGGGCGCGGCATCGGTTTGGCCCGTGGCTGCCGGGGTAAGACCATTCGATCAATGGCCGGCACTTGATTGCTATATTAATTATAGCTACTAACGTAATACTGACGAGGGCTGTTGCCCTATTTGATCAAATTTTGCACGGCTTTGAAGTGGGGATGCTCGGCGCCGCGCAGCCACTCAAACGCCACCATCTCGGTCGTCACCAGTTCGGCCCCTGCGCCCGCCAGCCGGTCAAAGGCAGCGTCGCGGTTGCGCTCGGTGCGGGAGCTGCAGGCGTCGGTCACCACCCAGACTTCAAACTCGTCTTCGAGCAAATGCAGCGCGGTTTGCAGCAGGCAGACGTGCGCCTCGCAGCCGGCAATCACGACCGTGTTGCGCTCGGACGCATTCGCAGCGGGCTTTTGCAGGTGCTTGGGCAAGCTGCGCGCGTTGCCAGCGACCGGCTTGGCTGGTGGGCGCAGCCACTCACCCAGGCCTTCTTCGACACCGCTGAAGTGCATTTTGCTCAAGGTCTGCGCGCACAGCGCCCGCAATTCGGGCGCGTTTTCGCCCAACTTGGACGGATTTTGCTCAGTGCCCCAAATTGGTACCTCCAGCAAACGCGCAATTTGCGCCAGGCGCAGCGCGTTGGCCAGCACCAGCGAGGCTTCAAAAATGGCGGGCATCAGGCGGTTTTGGTAATCCACCAGCACGAGTTGGGATTGGGCAGCATCTAGCAACATGGCAGGCTTTCCTTTAAGACGTTGAGCATTTTCGGGCACTGCCCAATTAAACCGCAAGTGTTCAGGGCATCTGCCAGTTGGTACGGTTTTTGCTGATTACACTTTGGGGCGAGCGACATAGTTGGATCAGGTTATAAGTATTTTGCATGAACGGCAAGAGTAAACCCCGATGCCAAGCTATCCCCAGGGGGGCTAAAGTTCACCTCGGGGATAAATCCGCAGGAAACTGTCGCTGTCCTTTTTTTGATTCATTTTTTCCACTGGAGTAATGCAAATGCATCTGACTAAATTACAAACCCTGACCGCTGTTGTGGCAACCGTGGGCGCCTTCATGACCGCTCCTGCCCATGCGGGCAAGACCCTGGACGGCATTAAAGCCCGTGGCCAGGTGGTCTGCGGTGTCAACACCGGTCTGGCCGGTTTTGGTGCGGCTGACTCGGCGGGCAAATGGTCTGGGTTGGACGTGGATGTATGCCGCGCCATCGCCGCTGCCACCTTGGGCGATGCTGAAAAGATCAAATATGTGCCGCTCAATGCGCAGCAACGCTTCACTGCCCTGCAGTCGGGCGAAGTGGACGTGCTCTCGCGCAATACCACCTTCACCCTGACCCGCGATGCGTCTTTAGGCCTGCACGACACCGCAGTGACCTACTATGATGGCCAAGGCTTCATGGTGCCCGTCAAGAGCAAGATCAAGAGTGCCAAGCAACTCAAGGGCCAAACCGTGTGTGTGCAATCCGGCACCACCACGGAAAAGAACCTGACCGACTACTCCAAGGCCAACGGACTGAACATCAAACCGGTCGTGTTTGAAAAGCTTGAAGCCGCTGAAAACGCTTACTTTACCGGCCGTTGCATTGCCTACACGACCGACGCGTCTGGTCTGGCTTCGACCCGCAACAAGGTTGCCAAGGACCCCAAAGAACACATTATCCTGCCTGAACTCATCTCTAAAGAGCCTTTGGGCCCGATGGTGCGCCGCGGTGACGACGAGTGGTTTGCGATTGTCAAATGGGTTATTTATGGCCTGCTCGAAGCTGAAGAGTACGGCATCACCCAAGCCAATTTGGAAGGTTTGAAGGCTACCAGCAAAGACCCCGTGGTGCAGCGCATCCTGGGCACCTCTGAAGACTCCGGAAAGCTGCTGGGTCTGAGCAAAGACTGGATGGCCAACGCCATCAAGGCGACTGGCAATTATGGTGAAATTTTTGAACGCAATGTCGGCCCCAATTCGCCTCTGGGCCTGCCCCGTGGCGTCAACAACCAGTGGAACAAGGGCGGCTTGATGTACGCCTACCCGGTGCGCTGAAACGTTACCCAAGTACTAACCGGCGCCGCCTGATTTCGCCTGAGCGATTCACGCGGCGCTCTTTTTATGACGCTCTGTTCGGGTGCCCCTCTTGTTGTTTCAGGAAGCACTGCAAATCGCAAAGCACAATGAATTCCAAAAATCCTCCTAAAAAGAATAACTGGTCCTGGCGCAGTCAGGCCTTTCGAGGCCTGATTTACCAGGTCATTGCCATTCTGGCCATCGGCGGCTTTGTCTGGTTTCTGGCCCACAACACCCTGCTCAACATGCGGGTGCGTGGCATCCAGAGCGGGTTTGACTTTCTGAAACAAGCGGCCGGCTTTGATATCGGCGAGAGCCTGTACCCGTTTGACTCGGCCCAACCATACTGGCAAGCCTTCCTGGTGGGTGTCACCAACACCCTGCGCGTGGCCGTGCTGGGCATTATTCTGGCCACCGTGTTAGGCACCTTGTTAGGCGTGGGGCGGTTCTCGCGCAACGCCCTGGTGCGCGGCCTGTGCCTGGTCTATGTGGAATTTTTTCGCAACATCCCCGTGCTATTGCAGCTGCTGATGTGGTACGTGATCTTGACCGAGGTGTTGCCCGCTGCCACTGATGCCTGGGTGCTGGGCCCTTTTTTCCTGAGCAAAGGCGGGCTCAACTACCCGATTCCGGTGTGGTCTACCGGGCAATTGTGGGCCGCCTCTGGTTTGATACCCGGTTTGGCGCTGGCTTGGGTTTACCGGCGCTGGGCCAAGCGCCAGTTTGAGGCGAGCGGCCAGGTGCGCAGCATGGTCTGGATGCCGATGGTGATCGTTGTTGCGGCCAGCCTGCTTGGCTGGTTGCTCGGTGGCGCACCCACGGCATTGAACCGTCCGTTCAAAGGTGATTTCTCGATTGAAAACGGGGGTGCGCTGACACCTGAGTTTTTGGCCGTGCTGTTGGGCTTGACGCTTTACACCGCCTCCTTCATTGCCGAGGTGGTGCGCGGTGGCATCCAGTCAGTGCCGTTGGGCCAGAGTGAAGCGGGTGCCGCCCTGGGCCTGAGCCGTCATCAGGAAATGCGCCTGGTCATGTTGCCGCAAGCGCTGCGCGTGATCATCCCGCCATTGACCAATCAATACCTCAATTTGACCAAAAACTCATCTCTGGCGGTGGCCATTGGCTACCCCGATGTGGTCTCCATTGCCAACACCGCGCTCAACCAGACCGGCCGCGCGGTGGAGTGCATTTCACTGGTGATGCTGGTTTACCTGAGCACCTCGCTGGGTACCGCCGTTCTGATGAACTGGTACAACAGCCGCTCCGCCATCAAAGAACGTTGACCCCGGACCCACACCATGACTGCAACTATTTTTCAACCCATCGCGGCCCGCCCTGCCCCGGTCGACACCGAGGGCCCGGTCGCCTGGGTCAAGGCCAATTTGCTGGCGGACTGGAAAACCACCCTGGCGACCCTGATCGTTGGCGGCGTTTTACTGTGGCTGGTGCCGCAAATCCTGAACTGGGCGGTATTCAAAGCCGCCTGGCTGCCCAACTATGAAGCCTGCCGCGCCCCCGGTGTGGGCGCTTGCTGGGGCGTGATCGCCGAGAAATACCGTGTCATCATCTTCGGACGCTACCCGTTTGAGGAACAATGGCGCCCGCTCATTGCCACTGTGCTGCTCACCGGCTTGCTGGTGGCCAGCTGCATGCGCATGTTCTGGAAAACCTGGCTACCGCTGCTGTGGCTGGTCGTGCTGGCAGCGTTTTTCACCCTGATGTACGGCAACACACTGGGCCTGACCCAGGTCGACACCGATCGCTGGGGCGGCTTGCCGCTGACCATTCTGCTGGCTTCGCTGTCCTTGGTGATGTCGTTCCCGATTGCACTGCTGGTGGCACTGGGACGGCGCTCCAGCCTGCCCGCCATTCGCAGTTTTTGCACCATTTACGTCGAGTTGATTCGCGGCGTGCCGCTGATCTCGGTGTTGTTCATGGCCTCCTTCATGTTTCCGCTGTTCATGCCGCAGGGATTCAAGATCGACGTGCTGATCCGCGTGTTGGTGGGCATCACCCTGTTTGCGGCGGCCTATTCGGCCGAGGTCATTCGCGGCGGTCTGCAGGCCATTCCCAAGGGGCAAGTCGAGGCGGCCGCCACCCTGGGGTTGTCGTACTGGCAAACCCAGCGCAAGATCGTGCTGCCGCAAGCGCTGGCGATGGTGGTGCCGGGCATCATGAACAACTTCATTTCCACCTTCAAGGACACCTCGCTCGTCACCATCGTCAGCCTCTATGAATTGACCGGGGCCATGAGCCTGGCGCTTAACTCCGATTCCAACTGGCGCCCATTCACGATTGAAGGCTACATTTTTATTGCCCTGATTTACTTTGTGTTTTGCTTCTCCATGTCGCGCTACAGCCACTGGGTGGAAAAACAAGTCAACAAAAGCAAGCTGCGCTGAAACCCTATCACCCAAAAGAAAACAATCATGTCCGAGACCTCAACCCCTCAACCCATCATCATTTTTGACAAGGTCAACAAGTGGTACGGCAACAACTTTCATGTGCTGCGCGACATTGACCTGACCGTGGCCAAGGGCGAACGCATCGTCATTTGCGGGCCGTCGGGCTCGGGAAAATCCACGCTGATCCGCTGTATCAACCGACTTGAAGAGCACCAACAAGGGCGTCTGATTGTGGACGGGATCGAACTCGCTGACGACGTCAAGGCCATCGACCAGGTGCGCAAGGAAGTCGGGATGGTGTTTCAGCAATTCAATCTGTTCCCCCACCTGACGGTCCTGGAAAACCTGACGCTGTCACCGATGTGGGTCGGCAAAATGCCGAAAAAAGAGGCTGAAGAAAAGGCCATGCACCAGCTCAACCGGGTGCGCATCGCCGAGCAGGCCGAGAAATACCCGCTGCAACTCTCAGGCGGCCAGCAGCAGCGGGTCGCCATTGCGCGTGCCTTGTGCCTCAAGCCCAAAATCATGCTGTTTGACGAGCCCACCTCGGCGCTGGACCCAGAAATGATCAAGGAAGTGCTCGATGTGATGGTTGCCATGGCCGATGAAGGCATCACCATGCTATGCGTCACGCATGAAATGGGCTTTGCCAAGGCGGTGGCTGACCGCGTGATCTTTATGGATCAGGGCCAGATCGTGGAACAAAACAATCCGCACGACTTCTTCAACAACCCGCAAAACGAGCGCAGCAAAGACTTTTTGTCGAAAATTCTGGGGCATTGAGCGCCGGGTGAACTGATTGCCGGGCTCGGTTGGACCGACGACAGGATCCGGTCGGCCATCCGGGGCTGCTTGGAATTGCTATTATTTATATAGCTACAAAACAATATTCCACGGGGGCTAGAAGCCAAATATGTTTAAATTTTTTGGCAAACTGACACGCGGTACTGCCCTGGCCCCTGACCTTGCCAGCCCTTGAAGGCATGATGAAACGCTGGCGTATCCTGAAAACCCAGCAGATAAGCCACTTCGGCCACCGGCATGGCCGAGTTGCCAAGGTAATGGCGAGCCAACTCGTGGCTGCTGCTGTCCAGCCGCGTCTGATAAGCCACCCCCGCATCCGCCAGGCGGCGCTGCAAGGTGCGGGTGGACAGGTGCAGGTCTGAGGCGACGTTGACGAGTTTGACCGGGCCGCTTCCCAGACGACCAGAAATACTTTGGCGCACCTGGGCCACGATGCCCACGTCCTGCGGATAGCGCGCTTGCAGCAGGGCCTCGGCGTGCTGCTGCAACAGAGGCAACAAGGCCTTGTTGGCTTGCGGGATCGGCCAGGCCAGTACCGAGGCCGGAAAGATTGCCCGGTTTTCAGCCGCGCCCCACTCCACTGCGCAATGCGCGCCGATGTCGCGGCGTCGGTGACGTGCGTGAACTCAATGTCAAAATCGCTCAAGGGCTTGCCAATCAGCCACTGGGCGCAGGTCTGAATGCCCGAGAACACAGATTCCGCCAGCACACCGGCCATCAGATGCGCGGCGCAGTCGTTGCGCCAGGCGTAAACCACCCGGTCTCCGTGCCGGGTGAAGCTGGAGCGGCCCAGGTCATGCACCAGCGACTCAAAACGCAGTACCTGTTGCAGTGCATCCCCCAGGGTTGGACAAGCCAGCAGCAAGATACCGTTGACGCCATAGGTGGTGGGTTTGACACACTGCCCCAGACGCCAGCCAAACAGCGGCCCACCTTGTTCACGGGCCGCCTGCAGCAGGTCCAAGTAGGCCGCTACCGAAACATCGTCATCGCCGATGGCGGCGCGCCCGAGCGTCGCCATCAACAGCGCGTCGTCCAGCCCCTCGGCATGCGCTGCATCCCACAGCGTGTGGGCATAGGTCGCCACCACGCGCGCGCTTGGGGTGGCGACCGGGATTGAACAGTCGGTTAACGGCATCGCGCAATGATAGTCGCGCGCCTTTGCATTGAAAATTGGCTTGCTTGCCGCTATGTCTTCAACAAGCTCCAGCGCCTACGCTGCATTCAGGGCCTTCTGTCGGCTGGACCGGCGTCGATGACGATGGCCCGAAAGTCGTTCACATTGGTCAGGGTGGGCCCGGTCACCACAGAGTCACCCAGAGCCTGAAAGAACCCGTGACCATCGTTGTTGTCGAGACTGGCACGTGGATTGATGCCAAGGCCCCAGGCCCGAGCCAAGGTGCCGGGTGTGATGACGGCACCGGCAATTTCCTCTGCGCCATCAACGCCATCGGTATCGCCGGCAATGGCATGGACAGCGGTCAGTCCGTCGAGTGCAACAGCGAGCGCGAGCAAAAATTCCACATTGCGACCACCCCGGCCAGTTCCTTGCACCGTCACCGTGGTCTCGCCGCCCGACAGCAGCACGCAGGGCGGTGTGAAGGGTTGACCGTGCAGAGCCACCTGCCGTGCAATGCCAGCCAGCGTTTTGCCAACCTCGCGTGCCTCGCCCTCAAGGCTGTCACTGAGGATGTAGCTTGCAAGGCCCGCGCTGCGGGCGACCCGTGCCGCAGCTTCGAGTGCCATTTGGGGCGCTGTGATCATGCGCGTCTCGCTTCCCACCAGCCGCGCGTCGCCAGGCTTGACGCTCTCGCCCTGACCGGATTCCAGCAGCGAGCGCACTGCGGGCGGCAACTCAATGCGGTAACGATCAACGATGGCCAGCGCATTGGCGCAGGTGCTTGGGTCCGCCACCGTGGGGCCGGAGGCAATGTCAACCGGTGCGTCCCCGGGCACGTCCGAAATCAGCAGGGTGAGCAGTCTGGCGGGGTGGCAGGCTGCACCGAGCCGCCCACCCTTGATGCTTGAGAGGTGACGGCGCACGCAGTTCATCTCGGAGATGCTCGCCCCGCTCTTGAGCAACTGAACGTTGACCGCCTGCTTGTCAGCCAGCGTCAAGCCGGAGCCCGGTGCGACCAGCAGGGAGGAGCCGCCGCCGGAGATCAGTGCAATCACCAAATCGTCAGGGGTCAGGTCGGTCACGGCATCCAAGATGCGCTGGGTGGCAAGCAGACCGGCCGCATCGGGTACCGGATGCGCCGCCTGCACAATATCGATTCGCTTGCAAGGCACTTCGTAACCATAGCGCGTGACCACCAGACCTTCGAGCGGACCGCTCCAATGCTCTTCCAGCGCCCGCGCCATGGCAGCAGAGGCCTTCCCCGCGCCGATGACGATTGTTCTGCCCTTTGGCTGTGCTGGCAGAAATGGCGGCAGGCACAGCGCTGGCTGCGCTGACGCAACGGCTGCGTCGAACATGCTGCGCAGCAATTGCCTGCGGTCGATCGGGGTTTCTGTTGTCATGTGCGTACTCTTTGATCAAAGGGCAAGGGTCGAATGAACCGAAAAAGGTTTCGCACTTGGCGCGATAGAACAATTGATTGGCGGCATCATCAGCTGCGCTGGCTGACGCAGAGGCTCTGCGTGGCCCGACCAATGAGACCGTGCGTATCGTAGAGCGTCGATTCGGCGAGGCCGCCACCGTTCTGGCCAAGATAGGTACGGGCATCGAGGCAGATCCACTCGCCCTGAGGCCGACGCAAGAGATTGATGGTCAGGTCCGAATTGACGAAGCTGTAGCTTTTTAAATCGAGAATTGCGCTGATGCCATTGCCGGAATCAGCGGCAACGGCGACACGCTGGTAGACACTGGGTGCCTCGCTGCCGAGCAGCGGGTGGCGCAAGCGGAACCAGATGGCACAAGGACCGTTGAAGAAGCGGCCGTGCGCGACGCGGGTCTCGACCAGGTCGGAATAGCCCACATGCTTGCTGGCGAAGGGAAAGGTAGCCGCTTGCGACGCTTCGGGCCCTGTACGCGCCAGCGGCAGCGGGTGGCCCGGCAGACTGTCGGGCAGCTGCAGGTTGTTCTCGCGCTGGGCCAGTGCCGTGAAGCGCGCGACTTCCTTCCCGCCAGCCATGAGCCGAGCCGAGAAATGGCCGGCGTTGCGCCCGGCATAGTCGGTGGCGACCTCGACCGCGAGCTCGCCGATCGGCACCGGGCGCAGCAGGTTGGCGGTGAGCCGCGCGATGTGGGTTAATCCGTGCCCGGCTGCTGCGTGTTCAATGGCGCGGCACACCAGCGCGATGGGCGGGCCAGCGTGCTGATGCTCGGGGTGCCAGGGGCCGCGCGTGAGCAAGCTGGCGCGGTAGGCGCCGCTGTCCAGCAACTCGTAGGCGCTGGTGGGCATTGCTGGGGTGGTCGTTGTCAACGCAGACTCCGACCAAGGTGGCGGTTTGCCGCAGGGCAAGGAAAAAGGGGGAACTGGTGGCGCAACATATTCAAACATTTTAGTGACGATGTTGCCGGACGAATGACGTGAAACCTTGTTTGAAGCACGCCAAATCGCGGCCCTTCCTCTACACCCGCTCCAGGATGATCGAGATGCCCTGCCCCACGCCAATGCACATGGTGCATAGTGCGTAGCGACCACCGGTGGCATGCAGGCGGTTGATGGCAGTGATGGCAAGGCGCGCACCCGAGGCACCCAAGGGGTGCCCCAGGGCAATCGCACCGCCCCAGGCGTTAACGCGCTCATCGTCGTCGGGCAATCCTAGCAAGCGCAGCACGGCCAGTCCTTGGGCAGCAAAGGCTTCATTGACTTCTATGACGTCCAGTTGGGCCAGCTTCAGGCCGGTTAGAGCAAGTACCTTCTGTGTGGCGGGGGCCG
>Ga0209123_1003409_pt1 | contig 11920 bp, 8 predicted proteins | sample BarGraIncu00431A_FD_184500 | JGI IMG/M metagenome (GOLD analysis project Ga0209123, IMG submission 184500) | Arctic peat soil microbial communities from Barrow, Alaska, USA - Barrow Graham LP Incubations 004-31A (SPAdes) (version 2) | ecosystem: Environmental > Terrestrial > Soil > Wetlands >...
AGCTTCTTTAGCAGGTACTGCAATAAATAATGAAATGCTTAAGTGGCTTCCAAGGACTATTGCAGCAAAACCAGCTGATTTTGAAAAGCAATGGAGTGATTATGTAGCAGCTATAAGCAAAACTAATTCCAAAGCTTATATTGATGCAATTAACGAGGGTATACAGTATAGAATTAAAAATTGGACTGTGAAAAAATAATATAATTTAAAGTAATTAACAGGATAGTGGATGATATATCTTTTTTAGATAGTTCATTATCCTGTTATTAAATAATAAGAATCTTTATTTAGGTATTGGAGGAGAATATATATGGCTGAAATACGGGGAGATATAGAGCAAATCCCAAAATTCTTAAAAGAAAAAAAAGATAAAAAATTGACTTGGAAGATAATTAAAAGTCAAAAGGAACTTATGTTTATGTCGGTACCTTTTTTGGTATATATAGGGATAATTGCATATGCACCAATTTGGGGATGGCTTATGGCCTTCCAAAATTATAAACCAGGGCTTAGCATACTTAAACAACAGTGGGTAGGATTTACTCAGTTTACAAATCTTTTTTCATATATGGGATTTTTTCAAGTAATTAGAAATACAGTGGCAATGAGCTTTATAAACCTTGTCCTGGGTATGATTTGTCCAATAGTCTTGGCATTGCTTATTAATGAAATAAAAACCATGTATTTTAAGCGTACAGTGCAGACTATATCTTATCTTCCGCACTTTCTATCATGGATTATTGCTACAGGAATAGTTGCAGATGTTCTTTCTACAGATCCTGCAATTGGGATTATAAATAATTTGCTTATGAATTTACACATTGTAAGTCAACCAATTTTATTTTTAGGCATACCCAAATTGTTCTGGGGAATTGTAGGGGTATCCACCGTTTGGAAAGAGGTCGGATGGGGTACTATAATTTACCTGGCGGCCATATCTTCGATAGATCCTGCTTTGTATGAAGCTGCTGAAATAGATGGTGCAGGACGTTTCCAAAAGATGCGTCATATTACACTTACAGGTATAAAATCTACTGTTATTATATTGCTTATTATGAATATCGGACATATTTTGGAAGCTGGTTTTGAAATACAGTATTTCTTAGGGAATGGTTTGGTCTCCGATTACTCTAAGACCATTGATATATTTGTTTTAGACTATGGTATTAATCAGTTCAATTATTCCCTTGCTACTGCAGCTGGTATTTTCAAAAGTGCCGTAAGTATTACAATGCTTCTTCTCGCGAACTTTATTTCTGGTAAACTTAGCGATGAAAAACTTATTTAGGAGGGAATATAAATGAAGATAGGTATCAAAACTACAAAGATAGAAGACGTAGTGTTCAATACATTTAACACAATATTCATGATAATACTTGTTGTTGTGACTTTATATCCTTTTTTAAATACATTAGCAATATCCTTTAATGCTGCCGGAGATACCCTAAAAGGAGGCATTTATATTTGGCCCAGGGAATGGACAACATTTAATTATCGTTCAATTTTTGCCACTGGTTTTTTATATCATGCATTTTTTATATCTCTGTCAAGGACAGTTGTATCAACAATACTTAATTTATTTTTTACTACCATGCTTGCTTATACATTAAGCAGAAAAGAGTTTTTCCTTAGAAAGTTCATTACAACTGTGTTTGTATTGACCATGTATTTTAATGCCGGGTTAATACCTTCATATTTCCTCATTAAAAGTCTTGGACTTAGGGGACATTTTCTAGTATATATTATTCCAACTATGATAGGTGCATTTAACCTTATTGTTATAAGAACTTATATAAAATCATTACCTGATAGTATGATAGAAGCTGCAAAAATAGATGGAGCAGGAGAATTTAGCATATTTATAAAGATAATATTTCCGCTTTGTAAACCTGTTTTGGCAGTCGTAGGGCTGTTTGTAGCAGTAGGTGCATGGAATACCTGGTTCGATACCTTCTTGTATGCTTCATCAGAACAAAACTTGAGTACACTTCAATATGAGCTTATGAAACTTCTGTCAACATCTATGCAAACAGGAACTACAGCTGCAGCTCAATTTGGTGCAGGTGCTCATCAAAGCAATACAGTAACACCACAATCCATAAGAGCAGCAAGTACAGTAGTTGCGGCTTTACCTATACTTTTGGTTTATCCGTTCCTACAGAAGTATTTTGTAGTAGGATTGAATGTAGGAAGTGTAAAGGAATAACACTATTTAGGAGATGATTAAACCATGGCACGTAATAAGAGAAATAATGGCGGTGCTTTTTACACTGGTAAATATAGAAATGTTTTTATGGAGTTTGGATATTCTGAAGCTGAAATTAAAGAAAAAATAGAGGACAGTTGGAATAATCTGTTTTATGGAGATGAAAATACAAAAATCTATTACCCTATAGGGGAAAAAGAAGCTTATATACTAGATACGGGAAATATAGATGTAAGAAGTGAAGGCATGTCTTATGGGCTGATGATGTGTGTACAAATGAATAAAAAAGAAGAATTCGATCGACTTTGGACATGGGCGAAAAGATATATGCAGCATGATAGTGGGGAATATGAAAGTTACTTCGCTTGGTCCTTAAGCACAGACGGAAAGAAAAATTACCAAGGCGCAGCCCCTGATGGTGAAGAATTCTTCGCCATGGCACTTTTCTTTGCGTCCAACCGATTTGGAGATGGACCTGAGCCTTATAATTATAGCGTACAGGCAAGAAAAATACTTAAAGAGTGCGTTCATAAAGGGGAGAATGGAATTGGAAGTCCTATGTGGGATCCTGCAAATAAGTTAATTAAATTTGTTTCAGAATGCACATTTTCCGATCCGTCATATCACCTACCACATTTTTATGAGTTATTTGCACTTTGGGCTGATTCAGAGGACAAACAGTTCTGGTTAGATGCTGCCTCGGCAAGTAGAGAATACTTAAAGAAATCTTGTCATCCAATAACCGGATTAGCTCCGGAGTATGCAAACTATGATGGAAGCCCATATATTAGGGATGAACATGAATTGTTTTTTAGTGACGCCTATCGCGTTGCAGGTAATATTGCTCTTGATTATGAATGGTTTAGGGGAGATCCTTGGGAAAAAGAAGAGGCCGATAAAATTCAGACATTTTTTGCTAATAATAAATTAAAAAATGATTACAGACAGTACACAATTGATGGGATAGCTATGGATAAAAAAGCTTTGCATCCTGTAGGCTTATTAGCTACAAATGCAATGGCATCAATTGCAACCAATGGAGCTAATGCAAAGACTTGTGTAGATGAGTTTTGGAAAATGCCGCTGCGCACAGGAGTTAGAAGATATTATGATAATTGTTTATATTTTTTTAGTATACTTGCTTTAAGTGGGAATTATAGAATATGGTGAGGAATAACAAATAAAAAATAATGTATAGGTGGTAAAATTATGAAAACTTTTCAAAATCCAATACTTCCAGGCTTTTATCCAGATCCATCAATTTGTAGAGTAAATGAGGACTATTATCTAGTTACTTCTACATTCGCATATTATCCAGGGGTGCCGATTTTTCACAGCACTGATCTGGTTAATTGGCAGCAGATAGGTCATGTTTTAGATAGACCATCTCAACTTCCATTAGATGGTCAAAGACAGTCTCAAGGCATATTTGCACCTACAATTCGGTATAACCAGGGAGTTTTTTATATGATAACTACTAATGTTGGAAATGGTGGGAACTTCCTAGTTACTACAACGAACCCCTCAGGCCCTTGGTCTGATCCCTATTATTTAGGTACACCAGGTATTGATCCTTCATTGTTTTTTGATGACGACGGTAAAGCTTATTATATTGGAACTAGGCCGGCGCCAGAGGGTGAAAAATATAGTGGTAACTGGGAAGCATGGGTTCAAGAACTTGATTTGGAAAGTATGAAATTAGTAGGAGAGAGCTTTGGATTGTGGAGAGGAGCTTTAAGGGATGCAATTTGGCCTGAAGGCCCACACATATATAAAATTAATGGAATATATTATCTTATGATAGCTGAGGGTGGAACAGGTCCAGATCATGCAGTTTCAATAGCAAGAAGTAAGGGTATTACAGGACCTTACGTTGGAAATCCAGCAAATCCTATACTATCGCATAGACATTTAGGTCGCGATTACCCTCTTGTAAATGTTGGACATTGTGATTTTGTGGAAACAAAAAATGGTGAATGGTGGTCAGTGGGGTTAGCATCTCGTATTTATGGAGGATATTATCGAAACCTTGGAAGAGAAACTTTCTTGTTCCCCCTTGTTTGGGAAAATGGATGGCCAATAATGTGCCCGGGGATTGGAAAATTAGAAATGTCGTATGCTGTGCCTAATTTACCAGAAAGTAAAGTACTTATTCCTTTGGCTTGTGACAATTTCGATGATGATAAATTAGATTTTAAATGGAACTTTTTACGTACACCAAGAGAAGAATTCTATAGCTTAACTGATCGCCCAGGCTATTTAAGTTTAAAACTTAGACCTGAAAGGATAACAGAACTAGCTAATCCAAGTTTTGTTGGAAGAAGACAACAGCATATAAATTTCGCAGCGACTACTTTAATGGAGTTTACTCCAATGAATGAAAATGAAGTAGCGGGTATGGTGTTATTACAAAGTAATGATTTTAACTTTAGTTTCATTTATACAAAGAAAGGCAATGAAAATGTAATTAGATTGATCAAATGTGCATCTGGAGAAGAAGAAATTCTTATGGAACAACCAATTTACGTATCTAAATTATATTTAAAGGTTGAGGCATCTGGCCAAGATTATAATTTTTATTATGGAGAAAGCTCAACAAATTATACGAGCTTAATTGAAAACGTTGATGGAAGAATCTTAAGCACCGATGTTGCTGGTGGTTTTGTTGGTACTGAATTAGGGTTATATGCAAGTTCGAACGGTTCAAGTAGCTATAACGTAGCTGCTTTTGACTGGTTTGAGTATGTAGGGGTATAAAAGATTGGCCCCTTTTGTTTGATAGTAATTATAATAATAAATAAGCTTTTAATAAGAGAATAAGTTTAAAAAAACCGGCAGCCTAATAGTTGCCGGTTTTCATACAATAATGTCCTACAGCCACATTCCTTTGTAAAATTAAAACATAACTTCGGTAGTTTCTCCAACATATATTATTGTCCTAGAACTAATATCTGATGGCGTAATTAAATAAATTAGCATTTCTCTTTCTTCTATCATTCCAATAAATTCACCATTATATTTAGCTATTGTTAGCTTTTTTTGTTCTTCATTCCAAACTAATTTAATAGTTGCAAAAGCTCCATTTTCATAATTATAGTTATCGCCCTCATCTTCGTAGATAGTAAATTCACCGTCTTCACCTGAATAAATATTTATGATTAGGGGACCATCTACTTTTTCACAGGTCCATTGGATATCTGGTCCTGTTGGTAAAATTGAGCCTGATTTTACGTAAATAGGCATTGTGCTAAGTTCGGCATTAGCAGTGAGCGTTGTGCCACCCTGATACACTATATTTGTCCAATAATCATACCAAGTACTGCTATTAGGTAGATAAACATTTCTTGATTTTTCAATATCAGTTAATTTTATAGAATTTTTATCATAATACATTGGATTTGTAACCGGACATATCATAAGTGCATTACCAAACATATATTGATCCTTTATATTATGAACATTTTTATCCTCTGCAAAATCGAAAGCAAGTGCTCTTAATATGGTATAATCCTTTTGAGTTACCATACCTCCTAAAGAGTAGATATACGGAATTAAGGTATATCTTAATTTATCAAACTTAACGAGTGTATCATAAAACATTTCTCCCTTTTCACCAAATTGCCAAATTTCTCTTCGTGAATCTGTTCCATGGGAACGAAATATAGGTAAAAAAGCGCCAAGCTGAAACCATCTTACATATAATTCTCTATAACCAAGATCATCAGTACCCTTATCATAATCCCCATCCCAAAACCATTGTTCACCCTTTTTAACAAAGAATGCACCAATATCAAGGGTCCAATAAGGAAGACCTGTAGCACAGAAATTTAGACCAGCAGGTATTTGCTTTTTTAGAGTATCCCATTTAGCAGAAATATCACCAGACCACATAATCGTTCCATATTTCTGTTGACCAATATAGGCGGCACGAGTTAAATTAACAACCCGTTTTCTATCGGTTGTATCTCTTTGTCCTTCATAAATTCCTTTTGCGTGCATTAGAGGATATGCGTTTACGTATTCATCGTCAACATGGTTTTTAGCTGTATTTAAGAACATGTTGAACTTTTTCCAAGGTTCCTCATTTACGCTGCCTTGCCATTCAGGAACAAAGGGCTCGCAGCTATCACACCACCAGGCATCTACACCTTTAGAAAATAGACCATCATTTGCCTGTTTCCAATATAGTTTCCTTGCATCCTCTAAAAAAGCGTTATACAAATCTGACCCTTTTAAAAGTAAACCATTCTCATTCATTTCCTTGTAGTTTTGACTTTCTTTATGCATATTTGGCCATATTGAAATCATAAACTTTGCACCCATACTATGGAGTTCATCTGTCATAGCTTGTGCATTTTGAAAACGGGTTTCGTCAAAGGTTTTTTGTCCCCAAAGATTGCCCTCCCATGATTGCCAATCAAGTACAATTGAATCTATTGGAATTTCATGGTTACGATATTCCTTTATAGTTTGTAATAGTTCATCTTGAGTTTCGTACCTTTCCTGTGACTGCATGTACCCAAACGCCCATTTGGGTAACATAGTAGCTGTGCCTGTTAGTTGTCTATATCCTTTTATTATATTGTCAAAACTTGGACCATACATAAAATAAAAGTCCATTTCATCATCGGCATCAGCCCATATATATGAGCCATATTGATCATCATGAAAAGCTAGACCTGAATATGTATCTATAAGGATTCCATAGCCTTTTGTTGACAATAGAACTGGCATAGCTATTTTCATATTAGCTTGATGAATATATTGATAGGTGCCTCTTAAATTCATTACACCTTCTTCATGCTGACCAAGGCCATAAAGTGCCTCATCTTCGGCCCACTCAAATTCTAATTTAGTATGATAGGATGTTCTTTCAAATACTTTTTTACTACCAACCACTTCATCTTTTTCACCATCTGGCGTTTGAATTTTTTTTATTTCTGTATTTTCATCAAATATAGTCTTATAAATATCAAATTTATCTAATGATTTTCCTCCTATGTTTGGCTCTTTTAGAAGTAAATTACCCAAATTATCAAAATATGTAATAGCACAAGTATCTTTAGCTACAGATAATGTAATAAGGTCGGTTTTTAAGTTTATATGATACTCTGTTTCATCAAAACTCCATTTACAATCAAAGTCCTCTTTTATTACTACTCCGAGACTTTGCACCGTTGAGAATTCATCCTCTTGTGTATAAACAACACGAATTATACTATTCGAACATGGTTCTAATTTTATTTTACCATTACTTGTCTCTAAAATAAGAAATTTTTCACACTTAATAGTATTTTTAATCATCATTTTTTTTCTGAGAACTGCTTCTAACATTTTTATCTCCTCCTAGTGTATTGACTCTTAATAATTTTAATTATATACTAGTGCTAATACAAGGAAAGATACAATCTTATCAAAAACTTATCTTATTTGAACTTAGTGAGGGAAATTGATGAATAGTTTAATAAATAAAAATAACTATGAACACATAAAATTAGGAGAGTTTGATTTCCCATTTAAGATTTTTATAATCAATGGGACAATCACGCCTCCACATTGGCATAAACATACAGAACTTGTATATATTCTTAAAGGAAAGGCTTTGATTTATATCAACGGGGATTCGTTTCGATGTTGCCAGGGAGAGATAGCATATATTCCTAATAGCAGTTTACATACCATAATACCAGATGAAAATTCAAAATATTGTGCTATTTTAATTGGTGATACTGTGTTTAATAATTTTAGTTTTGATGTTCATTACAAAGAATATGTAAACTTATTTCTTGATAATTATGATATTATGCCTTTTGTTATTTTGAAAAACCTAGATTATTACATTAGTATAAAATCTATAATTGATGAAATAATTAATGAGATAAGCAATAGAGATAAAGGGTATCAACTTGCTATAAAATCTTGCATATGTAAATTTTTTGTCTATATAGTTCGATTTGTTCCATATATTGAAATGCCATTTGATGAGAGTAAAAATGAAAAAATCAAGAACTTAAAAAGGGTTCTTGATTTCATAGATGAGAATTACCAAAACAAAATAACTATTTCTGAAATGACAAAGTTGACTAATTTCTCACCACAGCATTTTTGCCGTATTTTCAAGGCTTATACTGGAAAGACACTTGTTGAATATGTTACCATGATAAAACTTGAAAATGCAAAACAACTGATTGTTAAAACGGATCTGCCTATAACTCAAATAGCATCAATATGTGGATTTTGCAATGCAAATTATTTTGATCGAGTTTTTAAAAAATATTTTAATTCTAAACCTTCGGATATAAGAAAAAAGAAAAAATATTAAAGATTAAGGGATTTATTCCTTAATCTTTTCAGTATGCGTATTTCTGAAACTTGCTGGGCTTTCACCAGTAACATTTTTAAAAATACGACTAAAATAAAATTGGTCTTCGTACCCTGATATAATTCCTATTTCTTTAATACTTTTGTCTGTATTATTAATCAAAAGGTGTTTCGCTTTATTTGTTCTGCGCTATAATCATAATTTCTTTTTGTAGGAATCTTATTATTGTTTAAAGTAATAATCTTAGTGTCTATACTAATTCTAATATTGTTTAGTGATTCAATTAAAGCGTCAAACTTAATTGGTTTTAGCAGATAGTCTTTAACTTGATATTTTAATGCTTGTTGGGCATATTTAAATTCACCATAACCACTTATTATAAGCTTTTCTATATAAGGATAATTAATAGATACATTTTTTAATAATTTATAAAGTGTAAAGATTAAGACAGAAATAAGGTGTTAACACTATAATATTAGATTCCATGGTCTAAATTAAATTATTGCATGTCTACTACAGAGTTAACCGATTTAATAGAGGAAGTAAATCTATGTTTTTTGTAGGATTCTTTATTATAAAACTATTGAATAAAGATGTGTTGGATATGTAATTATGAAGAAAGAGACGTTTCTTAATGTGATTAAAAATAGTATAATAGAAGAAAATTTAAATTAAGTGAGGTCAGATTTTATGAATGAAAAAATAGAAAAATGGGGTATTTATGAAGCTTGTTTTCAAGGACCTAAAGAAGGGAACCCTTTCCTTGAGGTTAAATTTACAGTAGTATTCAAGCATGAAAGAAAGTTAGTAGAAGTTGATGGCTTTTATGATGGAGATGGAACCTATAAGGTGAGGCTTATGCCTAGCATATTAGGGAATTGGATATTTACAACTAAGAGTAATGTAGTTTCCTTGGATGCTAGAAGTGGAAGTCTTGAATGTGTTGAGGCTACCGCTAATAACCATGGACAAGTAAGGGTAAAAGAAAAATTTCACTTTGAATACACTGATGGTACACCTCATTATTCATTTGGCACAACCTGTTACGCATGGATAAATCAAAGTGTGGAACTTCAAGAAAAGACTCTTGAAACATTGAAAAACTCTCCTTTTAACAAAATACGAATGTGTATTTTTCCGAAACACTACGATTACAATCACAATGAACCTTTGCTTTATGCATATGAGGGATCTTTGGAAGAGGGATTTAATTTTACAAAATTTAATCCTGAATTTTTTAGACATCTTGAAAAAAGAATACTTGATCTTCAACAGATTGGCATAGAGTGTGATCTAATTCTTTTTCATCCTTACGACAGATGGGGTTTTAGTAAAATGTCAGCAGAAAATGATGATATGTATTTAAAATATATAGTCTCTCGATTGTCCTCCTTTAGAAACATATGGTGGTCTTTGGCTAATGAATATGATATGTTTATGGACTCTACTACTAATATTCCTACAAAAACTATTGATGATTGGGAGCGACTTGCGTACATTGTACAGAGAAACGATCCTTACCAACATTTAAGGTCAATACATAACTGTTTGAAATTCTATGATTATGGGAAACCATGGGTTACACACTGTAGCATTCAGCGTATCGATGCTTTTAAAACTTCTGAAAATACTAATGAATGGAGAAAGTTATACGGCAAGCCTATAGTCATAGATGAGTGCGGATATGAAGGAAATATAAATCATGGATGGGGAAATATAACAGGAAAAGAAATGACAAGGAGGTTCTGGGAAGGTGTGGTAAGAGGAGGATATGTGGGACATGGCGAGACCTATGTACATCCAGAGGATATACTCTGGTGGGCTCACGGTAGCGAGCTTCATGGAACAAGTCCTACTAGAATAGCTTTTCTAAGAGGCATAATCGAGGCTGCACCTGGGGCAATAAATCCAATAGACACAGGTTCTCTGGGTTTCAACCCATATTGGGATGTTACAGTAGGCACTGTTAAAGAGGATTATTACTTATTCTATTTTGGATTTTATCAACCTACTTTTAGAACTTTTAAAATGCCTGAGGGAAAGAAGTATAAAGTTGAATTAATAGATACTTGGGATATGACTATAACGCAAATGGAGGGAAACTTCAGTGGTGACTTTCGCATTGAGATGTCTGGTAAGCAATATATGGCAGTAAGAATGACAAGGGAATATTAGCTAAGGATATTAATAGTATTTACTCCTTATAATTTTTATGAATGTAATCTAAAATAGGTTGCATTCTTTTTATTTTATAGTTTCTATTTTCTCTCCACATGATAGAATTATTCACTAGACTGCTGTAGTGCAGAGGATGAACCTACACCACGATTTTGAAAATTGCCTGGAGTATATCCTGTAAATTTTTTGAACTGCCTACAGAAGTGCTCCACATTATTATATCCACAGAGAACGGACACTTCAACAATGGTGTGACTGCCATGGATTAGGTATTCCTTGGCTATGAGGATTTTGCTATTAATTACGTCCTCCATACAAGAGATGCCAAAGGTATTTTTGTATATTGTCTGAAGGTAGCCAGGGCTGATGTGGAGAGAATCGGCCATGATAGGTACAGACCAGTGATTACCTGGATTATTGTGGATGTCTATACGTAGATTTAATAGGTTGTAATATTGGGAAGAAATACTACCATGGCAGTAAGATTCTAAAAGTTTATTAAACAAGGTTCTTAACAGAAAGTCTATTGATGAGTCTTTATAATCTTTATTAAAAAGTTTCTCAGTGGAAAGCAATTGAAACAACCTGTGACAATATGTAGGATCATCTAAAGAAAAAGGAATAGCAATTGGAAGCGTTGCTTCAATAACATATGATTCTGTGGAATCAAAACGAATCCAGTCATTTATATATTTATCAGCACAGGCCTGATAATATATTTTGTGATGTGGAGGGTATAATACGGCACTATGAGCTGGATACTCCTTGAGTTCACCGTTAGCCCAGAAAAGAGCAGGAGTTTGAGTGATAACAAGAAGCCAACAGTTATGACCATCGGGGATATCAAAAATAAAACTGCCTGGGTGAGAAGCATCACATTCCACATAATAAATATTTGTCATAAGTGACCTCCTAATCTTAGAATATATCAATTAATTATTAGTATATATCATTGTTTAATAGAGGTCAATACCTTACAATTTTATTATGATTTGTACGTCAAAAGAAGATAATCTAGTTTATAGAGATTAAATAAATGATAGAGGATAAAATAGTAGAAAGGAGTTAATAAGTATGTTAAGAACAGTAATAGTTGAAAATGGTATGATTCAGGGACTGCCTGCGGCAGATCCACGCGTAACAAGTTTTAAAGGTATTCCATTTGCTGCGCCGCCTGTAGGTGAAAATCGATGGCGTGCACCACAGCCAGCAAA
>Ga0209123_1003410_pt1 | contig 11920 bp, 8 predicted proteins | sample BarGraIncu00431A_FD_184500 | JGI IMG/M metagenome (GOLD analysis project Ga0209123, IMG submission 184500) | Arctic peat soil microbial communities from Barrow, Alaska, USA - Barrow Graham LP Incubations 004-31A (SPAdes) (version 2) | ecosystem: Environmental > Terrestrial > Soil > Wetlands >...
ACATTACAGGAGCAGACGCCATTGCCTGCGTGAAATCAACCGTATTTAATATGTGCAAGGGAAACTACAAAGTTACAGTCTTATCAGATTGTATTACGAGTTATGATAAAAGGAAAATTGACGAAATGCTGAATTATTACGAAAAAAATGGCAGTAAAATAATTAATTTGAATGACTTGTTAGATTCCCCTGTCCTCGCGGATATATAACCATTACTTACTTGCACAAAAGTGCGGGCTGGTCGGTGGAATTTTCTTTTAATGCCACCTCTTTGTATTCGCCAGCGGATGAAATTTATATCTTTGGCCTGTTTTATATTGTAATACTTTAACCCTTATTAATACCTATGAATGCAACTCCCCTTGTCATTTCAGCCATTCTGATACTGATAATTGCTTATCGGTTTTATATCAGTTTTGTTGCTGCAAAGATTGCCACTATCAACGACAGCAATATAACTCCATCGGGTCGGCTTTACGATGGACAAAACTATGTTCCGATGAGCAAATGGGTGTTATTTGGTCATCATTTTGCAGCCATAGCAGGAGCAGGACCTTTGGTAGGTCCGGTATTGGCAGCTCAGTTCGGATATTTCCCCGGATTTGTTTGGATGCTGGTAGGATCGGTTTTTGCCGGTGCGGTACACGATTTTATTATACTATATGCTTCCACTCGTTCGGATGGCAAATCGCTGGCCGAAATTGCCCGTGTGGAGATAAACAAAGTGAGCGGATTCACCTCATCGATAGCCATTTTGCTGATTTTGGTTATAGCTATGGCCGGATTGGGGTTGGTGGTTGTAAATGCATTGGCTGAGAGCTCATGGGGAGTTTTTACCATTGCTTCTACTATTCCCATTGCTTTGTTTATGGGTGTGTGGATGTTTAAGTTCCGAAAAGGGAAAACGGTTGAAGCTACCATTATTGGTGTCACACTGCTGACTTTATCCGTAATTTTCGGAAAATATATTCCGGGCTCTGCTTATGCTTCATGGTTTACTTTCGACCATAAAACCCTGACGATATTGCTTATAATTTATGGATTTGCAGCTTCTGTTCTGCCTGTCTGGCTCTTACTTTCTCCCCGCGATTATCTCAGTTCTATTATGAAAATTGCCGTGATTGCCATGCTGGCCGTTGGAATTATAGTTGTTGCACCCACTATGCATATGCCTGCATTCACACAATTTATTCATGGAGGAGGTCCGATTATTCCGGGTACATTGTTTCCATATTTGTTTATAACCATTGCCTGTGGTGCAATTTCGGGATTTCATGCGCTGGTAAGCTCGGGAACTACGCCCAAGATGATTATGAAAGAATCGCATATTAAAAGCATTGCTGCCGGTTCCATGCTGGTGGAAGCCATGGTAAGTATTCTGGCTTTGATAGCAGCTTCCAGTTTATTTCCATTGGATTATTTTGCCATAAATGTACCCGCCGAAAAATTTGCGACTATACTTCCTAAGCTCCATCAAATGGGCTTTATAGATACTAACCTCACTCAACTCTCGGCAGAAGTTGGAGAGAAGATTGCAGGTCGCACGGGGGGAGCAGTATCGCTGGGTGTTGGTATGGCTCAGATTTTTTCGTCCATCCCGGGTCTGAACGGATTAATGTCCTATTGGTATCATTTTGCCATTATGTTTGAAGCTTTGTTTATCCTTACCACTATCGATGCCGGAACACGCATCGGACGATTTGTATTGCAGGAAATGCTGGGTAAAGTGTATGCTCCGTTTGGACGTGCTAACTGGTTACCCGGGAACATTATTGCCAGTTTACTAATGGTCGTTTCGTGGGGATATTTTATTTATACCGGAAGCGTTTCCACTATCTGGCCTATGTTTGGAACAGCTAATCAGTTACTCGCCTCCATTGCACTGGCAGTTGGCACAAGTTATATAATCAACCGGGGCAAAATAAAGTATGCGTTGATAACCATAGTTCCCTTTATTTTTATTGGATTTACAACACTTTATGCAGGTTTTGCCAATATAATTACTATCTATTTTCCTCAGGTTTTGAAAAGTGAAACGAGGATTCAGGGTATAGTAAATCTGACTTTATCGGGAGTAATTATTTTTTGTGCCTGTGTGGTATTTTATAATGCAATTCCCAAATGGGTGAAAGCATTGCAAAAAGCCAGAAATATCGGTTTAGAGACAGAATCAATTTAAAATAGAATCATTTGGAGAGCTTAAGAGTGGTATTCGAGATGATTTACATTTAATCAAGAGTGTCCTACCCCTAAATCCCCTGAAGGGGACTTAAGAGTGCAATCCGAGAAGTTTTACACTTAATTAGGTAAAGTTGATTAAGGCAAAGATATTTGTAAACACTACTCATATATAGAAATCGTTTGTAGGAGACGGTAGTAACTTCAAGTCCCTTTAGAGTTTATCCGTCTACTGACGGAGGTTTGGGGCGGATGAAGAGAATAAAAAATCTCCTGTCCTCGCGGATATATAACCATTAATTGCTTGCACAAAGGTGCGGGTTGGTCGGTGGGATAATTGTCTGAACTTGGATTCAGCAGATGAATCAGATAAAGACAGATACTTTGAAAATCTGATACATCCTTTCATCTGATACAATCGTGGTTCAGACAGGATAGCAGCGAATGTATTTGTAGTCGAACAAGCTAAGGTGTTTTGTGTCTTGTTTTGAAAAAACAATCTATTCTTCTTTTTAGCTATAACTAGCAACACACCGATTACAAATCGGCGCGAGCGTGGGGAGATTTTTAAATTCAAATACCAATTTTAATCTTAAAACATAAACTAACAAATGATTGAACTTCTAAAATTGTTTCTTAAGTCGAGAATACGTTCTGATTTTCGCAAAGACATTGTTGCCCTGTTTATTATATTGATTTTATGTTTTATAATATATCGAAGATATCATAATGAAATTTTCGGTTTGCTAATGATGCTTTCTACAAGAACAGATAATTTTATTATTATACTAAAATATTTGTATTTATTTCAGTGTACTGACTTTGCTCTTAAATTATACTTTAAACAAGTTATTTTTGAGAAACCTGACTTAGTTCATGTATTGCCTATAAAAAAATCCGTGTGGAAAAATTTTCTACATATTTATGATCTACTCAATTTTTGGAATTTCTACTTCTTGATTCTCACTATTCCAGTTTTTCATTTTATACTTCATAAAAATGAATTGTTTGTCATTATTGGACTGCAAATAATCATTAGCTTTTTTAACAGCTCCGTAATTAGATCGTTAAAGTCTTTTTTTAAAAATTCACAATATCGATCAATTATTATCGGCATAGTAGTCTATACGCTTTATATCATTTTCATTGAAATGATTAATAGTCAAATTGCATCTACTACTTATATAATTGTGGTTGAAGTTGCCAGCATCATTGGAATTATAATGCTCGGTCACCTAAATGAGAGAATGGTTTCGATAACACAAGAACAAAAAGAATCCAAACAAAAAATATTTGATTTCTCAATTTCGGATCGACAATCGTTTTATTCGTTTTTGCTTGAAAGTAAATATATTATCAGAAGCAAGCGACTTACACAACTTCTTTTGCTTTCAACTATTTTCATGGTTTTTATGATATATAGAATGTTCCTGTTTTCAGATAACGAACCTGTCCCTAAAAATATTGAGCAAATGTTTTTGTTCATCTTTCTTATAATACCGTCTATTAGTCTGGGGCAATATGTTTTCGGAGCAGAAGCTAATTTCTTTTGTGGAATTTGGACGAAACCAATAAGACTTCATGAATTGTTGAATTATAAATATCTGTTTTATGGGATTTTGTCTTTTATAAATGTATTGCTATTGACTCCATTGGTAATTATGGGTAAAATTGATTTTTTTCTTTTGATAGCATTATTTCTTTTCATAGCAGGTTTTGTAAATGGACTTATATTGACAAATGTAATTATTGGAAAAAAAAGATTGGAATTAGATTCGTCAACTTTTCTTAATTATCAGGGATTTTCAATTGAACCTTATATATACGTGATTTTAATGATTGCTGTAGGTTTAGGCTTGGATTGGTGGTTAATTAATACATTCGGTGAAGTGATTGCGTATTTCCTACTATCAATAATAGGTTTGATTTTTCTTCTTTCGCGAAATTACTGGTTACTTGTAATCATAAAACTATTTAAAATTCAGAGGTATTCAATAATGGATGGCTTTAGAAAATCTTAATAAAAACAGCATGGAAATTTATATTAATAACTTATCAAAAAAGTTTGGAGAAAAAACGGCATTATCTATTTCAGAATTGAAAATAGAAAGTGGGGATTTAGTTGGGGTTGTTGGCAACAATGGAGCAGGTAAAACAACAATGTTTCGCTTACTGCTTGATTTGCTCAAGGCAGATTCAGGCAATGTTATGTTTGACAACTATAACGTTGCAAAACAAGATGAATGGAAATTAAACACTGGATCATATATTGAAGGTCGTTTTCTCATTGACTTCTTTTATCCAGAAGAATATTTTTATTTTGTTGGGAATGCTTACGGACTATCAAAAAAGGAGGTTGATGATAGATTAATCATGTATCAATCCTTTATGAATGATGAAATTCTAAAGCAAAATAAATATATCAAACATTTTTCGGCTGGAAATAAACAAAAAATTGGTATAATCGGGGCTATGATGATTAATTCGAAAATTCTAATTCTCGATGAACCATTTAATTTTTTAGATCCTACATCGCAACTAGTTATTAAGAAGATGTTACAGAAAATGAATGAAGAATTAGGAACTACAATCTTAATATCGAGTCATAATTTACAACATATAATGGATATTTCGTCTCGCGTTTTGCTTTTAGAAAAAGGTCTTATTTTAAAAGATATTGACAATAAAGATGATGAAGCCAAACTTGAGCTTGATAATTACTTTGATTTAAATGAATAGAGAAAAATATTCGATAGAAGAGTTGCTCAAATTAAGTAAAATAAACGAATGAAACGCCTAACACATAACACCCGCCTATGCGCATTGGCTGGCTGACGTGCATTCCGGCAGGTTTTGCTCCCGCAAACTGCCAAATGCCCATAGCCTCAGTCGTTAGGCGGCAGTGTAGAAAAAAAGTAAGGTCTAGAGTGACTTGACAGATGACTCAGTTTCGAGTGTTCAACACTCGACTTCAAGAGAAAAAGACTTGACATCGAATGAAAAAGAAATACAGAATTAATAAACTATAAATTAAATGCATATGGAAAAAGAATTTAAAACAAAGTACGAATACTGTCATATTGATAATGACAAGATTGTAATTACAAAAACTCCCCAAATTGAAGATTTAGTAACAGATTACGCTAAATCAATAAATGATTTCTTTAAAACATTAATGGCGTTTTTCATTTTCATTCCAGTATTTACGGCACTATCAGTGGTGTTCTATTATATTGGAAATTATGGCCTATCTATTTACATGGGAGGGGGTGCCCTGGTTTTTCTCTTTTTGGCTTTTTATTCAATTTTGTTCACTTCAGGCAGCCCTGTAATATATAGAAATAAAATAGTGAAGATTCAGTTTAAAAAGACTCTTTTGATTAATAGTATCGTGATTCACTACAAAGATTTTGGACGAATAAAAAAACGAGGTATTCCTCTAACAAATAAGCAAGTAGAAATTGATACTGCCTTAGAAATTCTATTGTCAGAAAAACTAATTGAAGAGAAAAATATTGAATATAAAGGGAAACTGATAGAGCTATATTCCTATGCTTTATCAATAATTTTGAGCATACCTTTATCCTATTTGTTTCTGTACGGAAATATTATTAACTTACAACAAGGGACTAAAGAAGGTGAAGCAATAAAACTAATTGGAATATATCTAATTATAATTTGTACGATTATACTAACTTCAATTTTTAGAAAAATAGTTTCTTCATTTTTTTACAAAATCAAAAGTCAAAAATGACGAAATAAAATGATTGTGGATATTGAAAGAAAGCTATAAAAAAACGCTAACCGCCTAACACACGCTCTTAGGTTCATTGGCTGGCTGACGTGTATTCCGGCGGTTTTGCTCCCGCATTCACTTTGTCCGTCAGCCGACGGACAGCGAATGCTCCCTCCGTCAGCTGACGGACAAATGCCCATAGCCTCGGTCATTATGCGGCATAGTACAAAATGAAAACAGACAGACTTGCAGTTGAAAAATCTTTGACGAACTGTCCGATTTTGCAACATAAAAAGACCTATCTGTAACGACAGAATTTGCTGACTTTCGAGCTTTCGCTTGGCGGACAATTCCTCTCAGATTTTCTAAGGAAAGAATTTGACTTTTATCGTTTCGACTGTGACGAAAAATGACTTGACCATAAAACTATTTAGTTCAACTAGAACGAATCTATTAAAAACATGAGTAAAACAAGAGTATTTCCGAATTTTTGGCAAGCATTATTGTATAATTATATTTTACCGTTGATTATTGGTATTCCTATCTTTGTCGTTGTCATATTATTTTTTTATAAAGGTATTATTCCCAGAGAATTATACAAATTTACAAGCTATTTTGGACATATAATTACTATTCCATTTATACTATTTTTTTTATGGAAGAGTAAAATTAAAATTGGTTGGTCTGAATTTACAACAGTAAATCTCAAGAATTTACTAATAATAATACCGTTAGCAATCGGAGTTGTATTCATGTTTTTTGGTACGATGCATTTGTTCGAAAGGTTATTTAATCGAAATTATCATTCTTTGCAGACTAAATCTACTTACTATTTATCTGTTATTCATATACTCGTTGCTGCACCTATAATTGAAGAAATATTATACAGACGTATATTTCTTCATCAATTTCTAAGACAATATTCATCGTGGGTAGCAATTGTACTTTCAACATTTATATTTGTGATTCCTCATGTTCCAACAATAGTATATCCTGAGTTATTTATACCTTACTTTATTTCTGGTTTATTTCTAGGAATTGTGTATTATAAAACCAAGTCAGTTTTATTGTGTATGATTAGTCATTTTATTTTTAATGCAATTACTTATTTGCCTATTGACAGTATATTTAAATAACATAATTGTTAATCAGACAACTACTGAACGTGCATTTTTTGCAATTCGACTTTGAAGAAAAGAAAATAAAAGGGATTGACAAGTGTTTTGCATTCCTGTTGGAAAGAGCGGTTTACGAACGACAAGAAAACACAGTTTGACGAGATGATTCACAGCTAACCAGCTGAAATTAGAATGACTGAAAAAAGAGAACTACGACCGCATAACACACGCCTATGGGCACAGGCTGGCTGACGCGCATTCCGGCAGTTTTGCTCCCGCATTCACTTTGTCCGTCAGCCGACGGACAGCGAATGCTCCCTCCGTCAGCTGACGGACAAATGCCCATAGCCTCGGTCGTTATGCGGCAAGCCGAAAAAAACAAAATATAAGTGTATAAAGACAATGAAAAAAAGTATAATAATTCTGGTAGTACTTTCAATAACACTAAATTCTTGTATAGACAAGATATTAGGACACAAATATGTAGCGACAATTGATAATGCCCGTATAATGCTTGAGAAAAGCTACGCAAAAGATGGTTTATTGGAGCATTTCCCAACATCCATTTCTAACAAATCTGTTCTTCATATAATGTTTACTATTCCTGACACCACATATTCTCATGATGACTATTACACTGGATTTGTTTATTTGGTTTTGAAAATGGGTGAAGATTCCCTTTCTTTATATCCAAAATCATATATTTATAAAACACAATATAATAGCAGAAATTTTATACTTGATGAATCATTCAAGTACTATAAGTTTTATGATACATTAAAGTTACGAAATGTAGACATTGCAGGTGCTTATCCGATTCCCTATTTCATAGACTTTGATTTTGGTTTGGGTTCTAAAAGAGCTGATTTAGATCGTTTTGGATTTCCTATTTCAGTAGACATAAATAATGTTCCAGATGACCTTGAAGTTTATGTATTAAAAGCAGAACACGGCTACTTTTGGAAGAAGAAATTTGATTTGGAACGACCAGAAACTTTAGGCGAATGGAAAAATGGTTATTCTTGTGGGATTGCTATTTCAAGAAAAAGCAAAATAATCATATATTGGATGAAAGCATGGTAAAACAAGCGTTCAACATCGAAGAAAGAAAAAGAATATATAGAAAAAGAAATCGACAAAGTGAAAATTAAGACAAAGAACATATAAAACGACTGAACGGCCAGCTGCTAACACACGCCTCGGCCGTTATAAGCCATAATAAAAAAAAAACCATGAAAATAATTACAGCGACATTGACACTACTTTTGTTTGCATTAACCCTATTCGGACAGACAATTTACAAAGGACTTCCATTGCTTAAAGCAAATTCTGTATTAGCGAATTACAAAATAGGCAATGACTGGGTAAAAGGCAATTGGACAATTTCACCTCAAATTGAATTTGACACTTTACTTATCTCTTGCCACTCAGAAAGTGAATCATTTGCATTTTATACAGACCGTGACAGTATTAACTTGAAATTAGTACCAGGACAAGTTCATAAATTCTATGTTTCCCTTAATGACACTGCATATGCTCTGACAGTTATAAAAGGTATTAAAGCCAACTATACTGTTCTGCCTTTTGACACAAAATCAAAAAACACTAAACTGGAATTCTGGTATGAACAAAACAACAATAATGGATACTTAAATCTATTGCGGTCCAAATACCCCATTGATAGTTTAGTCAAAAGTGCAAAGACAGATATTGAAAAAACACAAAAAATATTGCATTGGGTACATAATCAGTGGAAACATAATGGAAACAATGAACCTCAGAAAAGTGATGCAATATCCATTCTTGAGGAAGCTAAAAACGGAAAAGAATTCCGTTGCGTTGAATATGGAATTGTAACGACTGCTTGTTTAAATGCTATTGGACTAAAAGCAAGAACTCTAGGGCTAAAAACTAAAGATGTAGAAACGACTCAGTATGGAGCGGGACACGTTTTATTAGAAGTATTTTTGAATGACAAAAAAAAATGGGTTTTAATTGACGGACAATGGGACGCCATACCTATGCTGAATAATATCCCGCTTAATGCAGTAGAATTTCAAAAGGCAATTGTAGAAAACTATAAAGAGCTTGAAATCAAGACATCGTCGGACATATCGAAGAAACAGTACGTTGAATGGATTTATCCATATTTATACTACTTTGACATTTCCTTTGACAACAGAGAAGGAAATAACTTTAATACCAATAGAATAAATGGAAAAAAGTCACTAATGTTAGTTCCACTTGGAGCAGTCAAACCGACAATTTTTCAAATCAAAAACAGAATTGACAATTGCATATATACAAATTCGTTAATTGACTTCTATGGACTACCTGACAACATTGACAAATAAAATTACTGCTTATAACACACGCCTGTTCATTGGCTGGCTGACGTGCATTCCGGCAGTTTTGCGCCCGCATTCACCTAGTCGTTTCACGACAGCGAATGCTCCCTCCGTCAGCTGACGGACAAATGCCCATAGCCTCAGTTGTTGGCAGTAATCGTAAGAACCACTACAATATGAACATGCATATTTAAAACAAACGACAATAAGATGAAAAAAATATTATTATCGCTTATTCTGCTTGGAACAATTAAATTAGCTATCAGTCAGGAAGTTTTATACTATTGCTCTAAGTCGCATCCTTCAGGAGCTTGGCAAGTGTATAAGAAAAATTTAACTGAAGGATCTATAGCTACAATTACCAGCAATACGACATATAATTATTGGTGGGTAGAACTTTCTCCAAATAAAACTCAACTATTAATGTTAAGAAGCCCTTATAGTAGTTCAATTGACCAATTTGATTACGCAAACTGTGAAATGATTAAATCTAATGCAGATGGGAGCAATCAAAGAGTAATTATCGCTGATAACCAATATAGTTGGTATGCATTTGGAAATCCGCATTGGCATCCAAACGGGAATCGTATTTTAATGATTGCACAACCTACCAATAGTTCAGCTCCGTTCTATCTTTTTGCCGTTGACACATTGGGTAATAATCCAAAACAGCTAACTACTCAATATAGTATTGATGGAAATTGGTCGCCAAGCGGGAATAAAATAGTATTTATCGGAATAGGTAGCGTGGGTTCTGTTCCTCTTAACTTTGAGGTTTTTACAGCTAATTATAATTATTCATTAAATCAGGTTTCTAACATTAAACAACTCACGAGTGACAATACTCGTGATCAGGACCCTTGCTTTTCTCCGGACGGCTCTAAGATTGTATTTTCAGCCAGTGATGCAAGTATTACAAATGCTGATTTAGTTACCATAGACACAAGCGGAGTCAACCGAACCTCTGTTCTTGACGATGCCGGTATTCATGGCGGCCCATTAAATTGGGGAAGTAATGGAAAAATATACCACCACAGTATTTATATAGGAACAACCAATTTTACGATTAATGCATTTAATACTAATACAAGTAGTTACGAAACATTTTTTGCCTCGGCTTCTTACGACTACATATCCCCATACTATGCTAATATAAATACTGTTGGAACTAACACATCGTTTATTGAAAAAACTAATTTTAAAATATACCCTAACCCCTTTTCAATAGAAACGCACTTCATTATAGATAAATATTTAAATAATGCAACACTGACAATTTACAACACAGATGGGCAAATAGTAAAACAACTAATGAATATTTCAGGACAGACAATTACTTTGAATCGGAGCAACTTATTAAGCGGAGTCTATTTTATTCGTATCGCACAAGGCAATAAAAAAATCGCAACAAATAAAATTTTAATTATTGACTAAAAAACGACTACCGCCAATACAGTATAGCAGTAATAAGGGGTTCAGTGGGTTGCCCAAGGCTTTTGCCCGCGGCAAGGTTATTGTATGGCAATAGTGAACTGCCCCGCCAACCCTTACGACTGCTATACTCAAACGTTGGCTAGCCGACGTGCATTCCGGCGGTTTTGCTCCCGCATTCACCTTGTCAGAATCAGAATTTACAGAATTGAAGAATGAACAGAATAAAAAAATAATAACTGTATAACAAGAGCCGTGTGATGGGAGACTATCAAGCACAATTCCGTGAGAGGCTTAGGGTGAAACTCCCTTTGCCTACTTGAATCCTCGGTCGTTAGCGACAAGTAAAAAAACTGAGATTGAATGACAATGGATTTGATATTTGGACTTTTAAGGAAACAACTTTGGACTTTTCAAGAAAGTCGGTTGAGAAAATTATACCGATCTTTGCAGTATAATTTATAATTTAGAAGGAGGTAATTATGTCTAAGACAATTTTAAAAGAATTTTCAGATAGCAAGGCGTTTATCATCACTGGACCAACCTCTGGTATAGGTCGTGCCACAGCACTCGAACTCGCCAAGCATGGTACAGTTATTTTAGTAGGGCGGAATCCAAAGAAGCTCGACGAATTGCAGAATATTATAGAGCAAAAAGGCCAACATGCGGTATCGGTAGTGTGCGATATTTCGGATATGACCAGTGTGAGACAAGCAGTGCAACAAATTATAGCGCTTGGACTTCCGATAGTTGGGTTGCTCAACAATGCAGGGATTATGCCATCAAAAGCAACAAAGAGTGCTCAAGGCTGGGATATGACATTTGCTACTAATCATCTTGGAGCATTCGAATTAACTGAATTGCTAGCTTCTCATCTTCCTGACGGAGCCAACGTAGTGTTCATTGCTTCTGCTATTGAAGACCCTGAACGTAAACCTGCAAAAGTGATGGGAATGCGTGGCGGTCGTTATATATCGGTGGAAGCAAGTGCCCGGGGCGAATGGAAAGAGGGAGGTTCTAAAATAGCCGGCTCAGACGCCTATGCGACATCAAAGCAATGTATTCTTGCTTCTACAATGGCTTTTGCACGCGAAAACCCTCGCTTGCAT
>Ga0209123_1003414_pt1 | contig 11903 bp, 8 predicted proteins | sample BarGraIncu00431A_FD_184500 | JGI IMG/M metagenome (GOLD analysis project Ga0209123, IMG submission 184500) | Arctic peat soil microbial communities from Barrow, Alaska, USA - Barrow Graham LP Incubations 004-31A (SPAdes) (version 2) | ecosystem: Environmental > Terrestrial > Soil > Wetlands >...
CAACCGTTAAGTTAGCTAAGGGTGCATTCATTGTTTGGGACAAACTTCCTGCTGGAGCAGAAGGTATTAAACAAGCACTGCTACAACAAGGAAGTGGTTTGTCATTAACTTCTGATAAGGTTACTACATTACAAAATAACTTGGATTCTTTGATTCCTGGAATTGCAGGATTATGTTTGACATTACTTTGTATGTGGTTGCTTAAGAAGAAAGTATCTCCAATTACAATCATTTTTGGGCTGTTCGCAGTCGGGATTATTTTCCACTTAATTGGCTTAATGTAATATTTTTTACTCAACCTGGGCTTTTCGCCTGGGTTTTTTTATTACTTTCTATGTTAATAGTGCAGCGACCTAGGAGATGATTTAATTTTATGTATAGTAAACTGTTTTTGATGGTTGTGCTTTGCATCACTTGATTATTTCATTTTAAGAAGGTATATTATATACTATAGTCAAGAAGTACATTTAATATAAACAAATGTGTGTATAAATAGAAAAGAGGTAGATCATATGATTCAATCACTCAATACAAAGGTGGATCTAGTAATTGATGCAACAGCTTTAACAGGTTTCACAGATTATGGTAAAATTATGATCGGTGACAGAGGTTTTGAATTTTATAATTCTCGTGATTCTAGCAAATATATTCAAATTCCTTGGGAAGATGTTGACAAGGTCATTGCGTCCGTAATGCTAAAAGGAAAGTGGATTCCACGATATGCGATCAAAACCAAGAAAAATGTTAACTATATTTTTTCTTCTAAAGATCCCAAAAGAGTACTTCGTGCTATTCGAAAATATGTTGATCCAAATCATATGGTTAATTCGTTAAGTTTTTTTGATGTTGTTAAGCGAGCGGTGTTATCGAGATTTAAGAAGAGTTAAATATGCTTTTTAGTCATTTAACTAGTTAGTTTAAGATAGGAATGCATATCATTATAAAGCTTTTCCAGAAGTAAATCCAAATAATAAGAGCAGAAACAATTGAAAATCCATTTAGTAATTTTTGTTTTGCAAATATAAAATTCTCGTGAGACTGACAGGTTGCATAACAATTAATAATTGTTAGGTGCCCCAGAAAACTACCCAAAGGATGAGAATTTTATATTAGCAAAAAAATAGAATTTCTTAATGGATTTTCACGTTTTAATCTATTATTTGGAGTCACGCAGGAGAAGCTTTATAGGTATCACCATCATTCACATTTGAATAATTTTCTGGCAAACTTTACAGTTTGTGTTGCGTCTTTCGCATAATAGTCTGCGCCTATCATTTTTGCGTACTCTTCATTTAAAACTGCCCCTCCAACAAGAACAGTGCAATTAAGGTTATTGTCACGAAGCGCCTTTATTGTTTCACCCATGCTTCTGACAGTGGTGGTCATAAGTGCACTTAAACCAACTAATTTAATGTTACCACTACGTACTGCTTCAACAACTACATCCTCGTGTACATCTTTTCCAAGATCTATTACATCAAATCCATAATTTTCGAGTAGAATTTTTACTATATTTTTACCAATATCATGTATGTCGCCGCGGACAGTTGCAAGAACGATTGTACCTTTACTGATTTTTTTCTCAGTACTTGCCATCATTCTTTCTTTAATTATCTCGAATGATTTTTTTACTGTTTCTGCAGACTGTAATAATTGGGGAAGAAATATTTCTCCACTTTCATATTTTTGACCTACAATATCAAGAGATGGTATTAAATAGGTATTCACAACTTCCATTTCAGTCATTGTTTTTAAAAGTTCTTTTGTTATTTTTGAAGCTTCGTCCTTCATACCATCAATAATGATGCTCTTTAGATCTTTATTTGTAGTAATTTCTTTACTTGTCTGTTTTCCCTCAAAGGTTGAGTAAACATCTATATATTTTTTTGACGCAATATCATTATTCCATAAAACGTTAAAGGCATTTATTGTGGAGATCATATCCTCAGATAGAGGATTGAGTATTGGGGCATCAAGTCCAGCAGTTAATGCAGCAGCAAGGAAGGTTCTATTTAATATTCCTCTACGAGGCAAACCAAAGGATACGTTACTTACTCCAAGGGTAGTTTTAACCCCTAGTGTGCTTTTAACAAGCTGCACCGCACGAATGGTTTCTTTAACTTCGCTTTGCTGAGCGGAGGCAGTTAAAACAAGACAATCTATTATAATATCTGATTTATCTATTCCGTATTCAGCTGCCCTTTTAACAATTTTCTGGGCTACTTTAAGTCTACCTTCAGCTGTTGATGGAATACCATTCTCATCAATGGTGAGGCCTATTACGCAAGCACCATATTTTTTAACTATTGGAAATATTGCGTCCATTGTTTCGTCTTTACCATTAACAGAGTTTATTAGTGGCTTGCCATTATAAATGCGAACGGCTGCTTCAATTACGTCAGGCCTAACACTATCAATTTGAAGTGGAAGATTAACCACACTTTGTAGTTCTTTAATGACTTCAACCATAACTGCAAGTTCGTCAATTTCAGGAAGGCCTACATTAACATCTAGTATATCTGCTCCGGCGTCCCTTTGATTTATGCCTTCTTTAAGTATATAGTCTAGATTGTTATTTTTTAATGCCTCTTTAAGCTTTTTTTTGCCTGTAGGATTTATTCTCTCACCAATAACTCTTATATCTTCTCCAAGTACTACTGTTAAAGAAGGCGAACTAACTGCTGTAAATTTTTTAACATCACGTTTTACAGGCTTTAATTCTTTTAGCATTTCATACATATCTTTTATGTGCTCACTTGTAGTTCCACAGCAGCCTCCGAGTAGTGTAACACCCATTTCTGCCATGATTTTTGCGTACTGCGCAAATTCATGTGCATGAACATCATAAAATGCTTCTCCATCTTTAAGTTTAGGAAGACCTGCATTAGGTTGAACTATAACTGGAACGCTTGAGTACTTAAGTATTTCTGTAATTATTGGAAGCATTTCATTTGGTCCTAGAGAACAATTTACCCCAAGAGCGTCAACTCCAAGGCTTTGAATTACATTAACCATAGTTAGTGGGTCTGTACCTGTTAAGGTTCGTCCATTGTCCTGATAAGACATTGTACATATAACAGGAAGGATACTATTTTCCTTTGCTGCAAGAATAGCGGCCTTTGCCTCGTAAATATCTGACATTGTTTCAATAAGGATTATATCTGCGCCTTCCCTTGTACCTATTATTATTTGCTCTGCAAAAGTGTCATAGGCATCATTAAATGATAAGGTCCCAAGTGGCTGCATCAATTGACCTATGGGTCCAATATCTAGTGCAACAAGTTTATCCTTTGCTACTTTTCTTGCTATCATTACAGCACTTCCCACAATATCTTCCACGCTATATAATGTAGTTTTTAATTTATATCTGTTTGCGCCAAATGTGTTAGTGGTTATGACATCACTTCCTACACCTAAGTATTCTAAATGTATTTTTTCTATGATCTCTGGGTGCAAGATGTTATAACTCTCAGGTAATTCACCACGCTTAATTCCATATTTTTGGAGCATTGTTCCCATAGCACCATCAAATAATAAAAAATTATTAAAATTTATTTTTTTATTCATAACATCCACCATCCTTTCTGAATTCACAACCTATATTTTTACAACTTGCGCATCCAGTATGCTTTTTTATATTTTTAGTCCTAGTAAGTCCTATAAGTGCGGTTACAGATTTTCTTGGAAGCATTATACTATTCTCAGTAATAGATAATCCTATTTTTTTATATGCATCTAATACATTTAGTATCTCGGCTCCATTATCAATTGCGAAGTCTCCATAACCGGGGCTATATCTAGTTGTAATATGTAGATTTTCTTTTAATGCATTTTTCATAATTTCATCTTGGAGATCATTACACACATACTCTATAGCTGTGCTTGCACAGGCATCCATAATAACGCCCTTTGTGATATCAAATCTTGAGTAGTAAGCTAGTTTACTGTCCACAGCAGTTCCAAGAGTCGCAGCCATAACGATGCACTTCTCAGAGCTTATTAGAAGATCTTTTATATCTTTATCTTTTAAAACTAAAGTGCTGCCTAATAGAAAAAGTTTATCATTTTTCCTTTCAATATCAAAAATTTCATATACTGAACTAGCTTTGCTTATATCAATTATCTCTTGCGTGCAAACATCAATTAAATCTGTCATATTTTTATCTATTTTTTGGTTTTTATATCCCAAATATCTTAAAACTTCGTTTTTATCGATTTCCATAGTAGCCTCCACTTAGTTTTATACTAGAATAAGGTATAAATACAATAATTGCAAATATAATATTTATTAATTATATTTAATAGGCCTATGTTTACATTGACATTTATACATACATGAGTTACAATAAAAAACAATAATTTAATAAATTTCTTATTTAGAGAGGTGGAGGGACTGGCCCTATGAAACCCGACAACCAACATTTATTTTGGATGTATTGGTGTCAATTCCTGCAGAACATAGTTCTGAATAATAAGAAATCAGTTTTTTACCTATAGTAATATAGAAAACTGCTTTCTTACTTGAAGGCAGTTTTTTTAATAGAATTAAAAATAAAAAAAATTATTAGAAAATTTCAACAATTAGAAAAAATATAAACAATAAGGAATAAAAGGAGTGTAAAAATGAAATATATTGTAGTGCTCGGTGATGGAATGGCAGATTATCCAATTAAGGAACTAGATAACAAGACACCTCTTCAATATGCAAAGACCCCTGCTATGGATTATATGGCAAAGCATGGTTTGCAAGGTTTGGTTAAAACTGTCCCAAAGGGAATGCCTGCGGGAAGCGATACAGCAAACATGACTGTTTTTGGATATGATACAGCTGTGTATTATAGTGGACGTTCACCTTTTGAGGCAGCAAGTATGGGAGTACCAATGCTGGATACAGATGTTACCTTTAGATGTAACTTGGTAACAGTGTCGGAAGGCGAGCCATATGAAGAAAAGATTATGATTGATCATAGTTCAGATGAAATTACAACTGAGGAGGCAGGAGTATTAATAAAAGATTTAAGTGAGTATTTAGGTACTGATGCTATTAAGTTTTATCCTGGAATTAGTTATAGGCATCTAATAATATGGGACAAGGGGCCTTACTCATGGACACTTACACCACCTCATGATATTCTAGGTCAAAAGGTAAAAGACTATATGCCGAAAGGGATAGGTAGCGAGATATTCGATGAAATGACAAAGAAGAGTAGTGAATTTTTATCAAACCATGATATAAATAAAAAGAGAGTCGCAAGAGGGCTTAAACCAGCTAACTCAATATGGATTTGGGGAGAAGGGAAAAAACCGCTTCTATCTAGTTTTTATAAAAAATATAATATAAAAGGTTCAGTAATTTCTGCAGTTGACTTAGTAAAAGGGATTGGAATGTGTGCAGGAATGGATATTATTGAGGTAGAAGGTGCCACTGGAAATATTCATACTAACTTTAAAGGTAAAGCAAAAGCGGCTGTTGAAGAATTGAAAAAGGGTAATGATTTTGTTTATGTTCATATTGAGGCTCCTGATGAATGTGGTCATAGATGTGAAATAGAAAATAAATATAAAGCTATCGAGCTTATAGATAATCAGATAGTACAGGTTATTAAAGATGAGATGGAGAAATTAGGCGAAGATTATAGAATGATAATACTTCCAGATCACCCAACGCCATTATCTCTTAGGACACATACAAGTGGTCCTGTACCATTTTTAATATACCAGAGCAATGATGAAAAAGACAGTGGAAATGACACTTATAATGAATTTACTGCGAAAGAAACAGGTTTGTATTTCCCAGAAGGGTATAAGTTAATGGATTATTTTATAAAAGGTGAAAAATAAGAGCAAAATATGAAAATTGTAAACAAAAATTATAAATGTACTTTATAAAAGGCGAAATGTAGTTATGAAAGTTGAAAGAGGAGGAATAATATTATGAAACAAATATATTATAAGAGTACTCGTGGAAATGAAAAACTAGTGAAATCAGCAGAAGCTATTGCAAGGGGACTTAGCGAAGATGGTGGACTTTTTGTACCAACATCAATACCAAAACTTAATGCATCCCTTGATGAATTAAAAGGAATGGATTATAAAAAATTAGCATTTACTATAATGAAGGAATTCCTAACAGATTATGATGAAAAAGATTTATTAGAGTCAATTGATAAGGCATATGATGGCAAATTCGATACGAAAGTTATTGCACCACTTGCAAAACATGGAGAAACTTATTTTTTAGAATTATATCATGGACCAACTTTAGCATTTAAGGATATGGCTTTATCAATCTTACCTTATTTATTAAAAAATGCAGTAAAGAAATTGAACATAAATAAAGAAATGGTTATTCTTACTGCAACATCAGGGGATACAGGTAAAGCAGCACTTGAAGGTTTTGCAAATGTAGAAGGAACAAAGATAATAGTATTTTTCCCACAAGAGGGTGTTAGCGAGATTCAAAAAAGGCAGATGCTAACTCAAGCAGGAGATAATACCTTTGTTATAGGAATTGAAGGGAATTTTGACGATGCTCAAAATGGAGTTAAGCAGATGCTTACTGATGATAGTCTTCTTAAGAGGTTAGAGGCTAACAATAAGATGTTCTCATCAGCCAATTCAATAAATATTGGAAGGTTAATACCTCAAGTTGTTTATTATTTTTATGCATACACTCAGCTATGTAATAAGGGTGATATAAAAGCTGGGGAAGAGATAAATTTCTGTGTTCCCACTGGAAATTTTGGTAACATATTAGCAGGATATTATGCAAAGAAAATGGGACTTCCAATTAAAAAACTAATTTGTGCTTCAAATGAAAATAAAGTTTTATTTGATTTTATAAATACAGGTACATATGACAGGGTAAGGGATTTTGTAATTACAATGTCGCCTTCAATGGATATATTAATTTCAAGTAATCTTGAAAGACTTTTATATGCTATTAGTGGGGAAAATACTTCAAAGATAAAAGATCTTATGGATAAGCTTAAAAAAGATGGTAAATATGAGATAGATGATAATATGAAAAAAGAGCTAAAAGACTTCTTCGGAGGATATGCAAGCGAAGAGGATACTGCGAAAGCTATAACTGAGGTTTATAAAACTACTAATTATGTAATTGACACACATACTGCTGTTTCTTATGCAGTATATAAAAAATATTTAGAAGAAACAAAGGATACTACTAAAACAGTTATCGTGTCTACCGCAAGCCCATATAAATTTACACCGGATGTCATGAAATCAATAGACGCAAAGTACTCAGGGTTAAATGATTTTAAATTAATAAAAGAACTTAGTAAATTAACAAAAGAAGATATTCCAGTGGGTATTAAGGATTTAGAAACAAGGCCTATACTTCACAAAACTGTATGCGAAAAGAATGAAATGCAAATACAAATTGAAAAGATTCTTAATATTTAACGGAAATCACCATTTACTATTTATTAATAAGAAATTTTCAATATTATAATAAATCAAAAAAGTACATTGATTAATGGTGCTTTATATAAGGGTTTAGGAAAGGAGAATTCAACATGGAAAAGGTCAAAATAGCGATTTTAGGTTTTGGTAATGTAGGCACAGGCGTTTGGAAGATATTGCAGGAGAATAAAAAAGAAATAATGAAACGTTCAAATTATGAAATAGAGGTAGCAAAAATTCTTGTAAAAGACATAAATAAAAAGAGAGATATTAAAATAGCTCCCGGGATATTAACAGATAATATTGATGAAATTATTAACGATGAGAGTATAAAGATAGTTGTTGAACTTATTGGTGGACGTAGTGAGGCTAAGGACTATATGATACGTGCAATGAGAGTTAAAAAACATATTGTAACTGCTAATAAATTAGTAATTGCAAACTGGAGTAAGGAATTATTTAAAATAGCTGACGCAGAAAATGTATTATTTTATTATGAGGCAAGTGTAGCTGGTGGAATTCCAATAATACGTGAAATTAATGAGAGTCTTACAGCAAATAGGATTGAGCAGATAATCGGAATTATAAATGGGACAACTAATTATATATTAAGTAAAATGACTATAGATGGAAGTAGTTTCAATGAGGCATTAAAGGAGGCCCAAGAAAAGGGCTATGCTGAAGCTGATCCAACATCTGATGTTGATGGTTATGATGCCGTATACAAGCTTGCTATAATGTCTTCATTAGCATTTGGAACGGAAGTGAATCATGATTGCATTTATAGAGAAGGAATAAGAAATATAAGTGCAGTGGACATAGAATATGCTAAAAAATTTGGTTATACAATTAAACTTTTAGCCATAGCAAAGGAGAAAGATAACAAGTTAGAGTTAAGAGTACATCCAACCCTAGTTCCGTCAACTCATCCTATGGCAAATGTAAATGATGCTTATAATGCAATTATGATAAAAGGAAATGCAGTTGGAGAGTTAATGCTGTACGGAAAAGGTGCAGGAGATCTGCCAACAGGGAGTGCAGTTGTAGGGGATATAATATCAATACTTAGAAATAATGTAAAACCTGTTGATATAAAGGGGTTAGGTGGAGTAGTTGAGTTTAAAGAAGTGAAAAAAGCACAGGAAAATGAATCTGAATTCTACATAAGACTTGATTTTAAAGATAAAGCAGGGGTGCTTGGAGATACGGCAGAAATATTTGGAGAAAATAATGTTAGCATTGTATCAATTACTCAAGATGTAGAACGCGTTGATCATTCAACATTAGCATTTATTACACATAAAAGTGAAGAAAAGAACATAAGAAATTCACTTAATAAAATAATACAATTAGATAGCGTAAATAATGTGGAAAGCATAATAAGAATAGAATCATTTAATTAGTTTTAACATATTGAGTAAAATAAAACCTCCTACAAATGATATACATATATATACCATTTGTAGGAGGCTTTTGTAAATAGGGGGTATATTTAATTACCTACCGCTTCACCTTTTGATGTTATTTTTAAATCATATATTTCAGGAGATCTGTTGCCTTTAAAAGTCACACTGTTTTTAAGCTCATTATAGCTTACAGTGTTTTCTACTATATATAAAGGTCTGTTTTTACTTTCGTCAGAAATTCTTCCAATATATTGTCCCATGATAGCCATAAAACAGAACATTAGACTAAACATCATTAAGGAAATTGAAAGGATTAAGCCTAAGTTTAATAGAGCGTTTTTATTAATCATTGAGGTTACAATATTACTAATTAATAAAACAGTACCTATTATGCCAGTAAATGCTCCAAAGTAGCCAGCAAATACTAATGGTTTATAAGAAAAAGAGGTTATTCCGTCAAAAGCTAATGTAAACATTTTTTTGAGAGAATATTTTGTTTCACCAGCAAATCTTTCTTTACGTACAAATTCTACAAATGTTTGTTTAAATCCAAGCCAACTAACAAGACCTCTTATATATCTGTTCTTTTCTGGCAATGAGTTTAGAGCATCACATACTTTTCTGTCGATAAGTCTAAAATCACCAGTATCAACTGGAATATCGATACTTGTCATGCTTTTTAGTAATCTGTAGTAAGCACTTGATGTGAACTTTTTGAAAAAAGTTTCACCAACTCTTTTGACTCTCTTGCCATATACGACATCGTAACCTTCCTTCCATTTTGCAATCATGTCTATCATAGTTTCAGGAGGATCTTGAAGATCAGCATCTATTACAATAACAGCATCACCTATTGACTGATTCATTCCAGCAGTTATGGCTGCTTGATGTCCAAAATTTCTTGAAAAATTTATAAGCTTTATATTTTTGTCTAATCTACATATGTTTTCTGTTTTATTTCTTGTTGCGTCGTGACTACCATCATTAATAAATAAAATTTCATAATTTCCGTTTGCATTATCCATAACCGATTTTAATCTTTTATAACTCTCATCTATAACAAGTTCTTCATTATATAAGGGTACTACTACTGAATAAATAATCCCATTACTCATTTCTATCATTCCCTTCTAATTAATTTTTTTAATCAATTTTCAATGTTTCTCTATAATTAAAATTATAAGGGGAAATTGTAGCATCAGTATCAAATCAATATGTGAACTTTATGTGATAACTTAATAATAAACATAATTTATATTTTCATATAAATTATGTTTAGAGGTAGCCTAAACAACACTTATATTTTCATATAAGTATTGTTTATTATTAAGTAAAAAGGCTGCCTATAATAGGCAGCCTTTTAAGCTAATGAGATTATTTTATAATTTGTTATTGGTTAAAATTAACTTAACTTTGTTAAACAATTCTGAAAACAGATACAGTTCCAATAGGCCCGGATAGACCTACCAATACTATACTAATAGGACCACCTGAATTGTTAACAAATCTGAAAGTTTCTCCTGCTGTTGCTGCATAAATCCGATTAGAGCCAGTTATTAATGGATTCGTTGCTGTAACAGATATACCGGCAACAACACCACGTAGGGATGATACCAAATCAATTTCTATAGAAACTGTTCCAGGGTTTGGAGTAACAGCAATTTTCCAGTCGATTACATAAACACCTGTTGTATTAACTGTAAATATACCTGTTGCTGCAGTATAACTTAAATCAGATCCTACAATAGCGACAGCATCATAAATAATAGTGCCTCCAACGGGGATTGACAATTTATTTGTTGTTATAACACCATTTGCATAGGAATTAAAACTTGGGCCAGTAGGACCAGTAGCTCCAGTAGGGCCAGTTGCGCCAGTAGGACCAGTTGCTCCAGTAGGACCAGTTGCTCCAGTAGGGCCAGTTCGTCCAGTTGGGCCAGTTGCTCCAGTAGGACCAGTTGCTCCAGTAGGGCCAGTTGCTCCAGTAGGACCAGTTGCTCCAGTAGGGCCAGTTGCTCCAGTAGGGCCAGTTGCTCCAGTAGGGCCAGTTCGTCCAGTTGGGCCAGTTGCCCCAGTAGGTCCAGTAGGACCAGTAGGCCCAGTAGGTCCAACTATGCATTTCACACAGCTAGGATGGCAAGGATCGCAACAATCGTGTTTCTCGCAATGATCGTGTTTGTCATCACAATCGTGTTTTTTAGAAGTGAAATAGTCATAAGATGCATCTGCTTTATTTTTACTCAATATAGACACCTTCCTTATTATTAATACTTTATTTATTTAAAATGCTTATACTTTCTTTAATTTAGAATGCTTGTACTTTTTATTTAAGGCTTGTACTTTCTTTACATAGTATGCAGATACTTTGTTTTGTGTTAAACATATATGTTAAAAAACTTAGTTAAATTAAAAAAAATATAGATTAATTTTATAATCTATATTTTTATATTTAATAAGTGAAATAAATATTTTTATAAACTTTCTAAATATATTTTATGATTGTTTAATAACCTTTCATCATTAGGCGAAAGCTTAACCGCAAGCGTTGAGAATTCTATTGCTTTATCTATCATATTTAAATTGTAGCATCCTAAAGCTGCCAAATCATAAGGAGTATAGTCCCAAGCATTTGCATCGTTAGCAAAGGCAAATGATTTTTCCTTGATTTTTAATGCTTCAGTTGCATAATAATAAACGCCAACCCAATCATCTTCTCTGTAGGCTAATAAAGATAAGTCTATATAGGGTTCTCTTGATAAAATAGATTCACTTATCGCTTTATGAAACCATTTTTTAGCATTTAAGATTTCACCCTTTTCAGAATATGATTTTCCAATAAACCTCATGGAGGAGGATCTTTCATCTTCCCAAGTTGATGTTGGTAGTGCTAAATATTCTTTTAAGGTCAAAACGCAATCATCCCAGCTTCTCTCAAACATATATTCGCGGCCAAGATAATATAGATTTCTGCTACTATTAGGATTTTCTTTGACGGCTAATTTTAATAAGGGAAGATTTAAACTTCTGTTTTTTGATACATCAGGATAATGATTGTACACCAGGCCCTTAATA
>Ga0209123_1003416_pt1 | contig 11901 bp, 12 predicted proteins | sample BarGraIncu00431A_FD_184500 | JGI IMG/M metagenome (GOLD analysis project Ga0209123, IMG submission 184500) | Arctic peat soil microbial communities from Barrow, Alaska, USA - Barrow Graham LP Incubations 004-31A (SPAdes) (version 2) | ecosystem: Environmental > Terrestrial > Soil > Wetlands >...
AGGAGCTTTTGTTATAGTAATAATATGCTTAGTAAAAAAGCAAATAACCACTAGATAATTATTAGTATTATAGTTATAATTTGACTTAGAAATGCAGTTTCATAAAGCTATATTTTGACGCACTACAGCCAGAACTAAATCGTTATTATTTTCACCTTTTATATCGGTACAATCCCTTTCTAAGTTTAATATTTCACCTATTCTTAAACGTGTTGTAGATTTAAGATTAAAAATAATATAATAGAGTTCATCTAAGGTTGATGATTTACTGCGCTTCATAAATTCTTTGGATAATAAATAAAAATCATTTGTAGTAACTGGATTTATATTTACATCTGCATTATATTTTGTTGCAATATATTTCAAATGAAGCTTAGTAATCTTATATTTACTCTCATAATATAACAAAAATCTTCTGATAGATTTAAATATATCAATTCTTGAGTTCTGATTTCTAGTTTTTAACATTATCTCAATTCTATATGCCATTAAAAATTCTAAAGAAAATTCCAGCATTTCATCTCTGAACATAAAGTCTTCTAATTCTTCATCGAACTTTTGTTTGATAGTAAAAAATGAAACTATATGTCTTGAATACCCATATAATGTTGTATTACTTAATTTAGATTGATACCATACATATTTTTTTAAATCTTCTCTATAAATTTTGTTTTTTACTTTTGTGAAATCAAATACAATTAATTTATATGATTGTGAACAAACCTTACTGTCAGACTTTATCGACCATCTATCACTTTTGGGCATCTCTGAAAACCCATTTTTATCTATAATAGTATATCCATTTTCATAATAATAATTAAAATTATGATTTATTAATTCATCTATTTTAATATCAGTTCCTAAAAATATATTATGCGAATAATTATTATCATGTATATATTCAACTAAAAAAATATAAAACTCTTTAAGTACAGAAAGTGAATTATTCCAGTGTTTATTAATTTTTATCCTTTCGTTAAATTTCTTATAAAATTTATACTGTTCTTTAAATGTATCAAAAGTAAAATACGTTACATCATTTGGTAATATTCCTAATTTACTTAGGCTCTTCTCAAAATAATAAATAAATTGTTTATATTCCAATTGTCCCATTTTATTAAATTTAGACTCTATTAAATTTTTGTCGATAAATTTAATGAGAAGTTCTCTAATGAATTTATTATTTGAATTAATGTTTATTATCATCGTCTTTGTTTCTTTAACAGATTGAGTATTATTTGTTTTATCATATACATATAAATGATTTATTTCGCTATTGAACCATAGATATCCATAAAGGCTATTTTTATCTTCTTTATTTATGGAAAATGTTTTTATCTTATAACTCATATCAACTTCTAGAATATTTCTATATTCCTTTAAGGTTTCTATTCCTTTGGTTTTAACTTCAATATTATTAATCATATGCAAAAATAATTCAGACATATATTTAAATATAAATTTTATTCTTAGATACTTATCTTGAAAAATTGAATATAAAATTTCGCAATACATACTCCACGAAATATCGCTAATACTATATTTAATAATATAGTTAACAACTATTTGCATTCCTTGTTATCGTCTTCTAAATCAGCTTTAATACTTAAACATAAACTATGTATCTTTTCTTCCGTCAAAATGAATACCTCCATTTCTCAACAACTTATCTTTCAATAATTGAAATTTTCTAAGATCTGCTGCTGTAGGTTTAAAATATACTCTACAAGAATTAGGGTTTGAGTGCCTTAGTGCACGTTGTAATTTTAATTCATCATAATTCTCTATCAGTACTTTAAACATAGAAAACCCATGTCTAAATTTATGATTTAATCCTTCTTTTTTTATTCCAATATCAATTGGTATTTTCAAATCATTGAATATGTTTTTTAATATTCTATTCCATGCGGTACTCGTTAAAGGGGTATAATTTTTACTTATGAATAAATAAAAATTTAATTCATCATTTTCTGAATTTCTAACTTTATCTGCAATATTCTTATTATATAAATTTGAACGCAGTACTATCTATTCGCGTAAGGTTTACTCCTAATCTGTTACTAGTTCAGTTTACAATATAAGAATAAATATATTTACCTGTAAATAAGATTATGATCATAATCTTACCATGGTCTTTTTCCTTGTAACCAACCTTTTTCCCTCCAATATTCTTTGTCTTGCTGACCATCCGAATAACTATTCATAAGATTTCTAAATATCCTAAACAATATCTTTGTTTTTAATGGGATATACACTTTTTTGTTTTTTATTGAGTTATAAAAATTATATGCTTTTCCGCCCAAATATTTTTCATATTTACTTTGTTTTTTGAGTGGCATATCAATCCAATTCTTTGCCCAAAGAGTTAAACCACATTTATATACCTTTGGAATACCCCAGTACCTTAAGCTTCTTTCTATTGGCTTTATTACATGCTTTGTGCCTGCACCAGCCGTTGTAGATATTACAAGAGCAGTCTTAGAAAACATTTCTTGCAATGGTCTGTGACTCATAAAAATACATCCGAAATGGTCGAGAAAAACTTTAACTTGACCGCTTTCAGAAAGCGAATAAACAGGAGAGGCTACAATGATACCTTCGGAGAGTTTCATCGCTTCCAAAATAGGATGAGTGTATTTAGCATGAGGGCAAAATTCACCCCCTATACTTCCTTTGTCAAGACATTGAAAACATCCACAACAAAACAACGGTAAGTCTTTTGGTAGATAAAAATCGAAAAAATCGTTATTTTCAAGAGAATTCAACTTTGCTTTAACTATTTCAATAGTTTTTTCTGTATTCCCTTTCCTTTGGCTTCCATGTATTACACATATTTTCACATTATTCACTTCCTCACCAAATATACTAATAGCTTTTAATTCGTGTTCTGAAATCCTTTATGGTTTGTCCTTTATATTAGAGTATCTAAAAAACTAGCTAAGTAAAATAAACCTTCCATAGACCTAAAATTTCAACTAACGTTTCTAATTTCCAACCCCGAGAGGCTTAGAGATACTTCGCTTTGCTTCTCCGGTGTAGCTTGGCTATCTTTTCAAGCCAAGATTAATGGGGATTTTTGTTATCTGATGAGATATATGTTCCCCTCTTATTTTAATTAATACCTCTTACCCATTAACCTCATTTTTCATAATAAAAGAAGGATAAGATTTACTATAACTATAGGCTATAATGATTTTTTATACTTTTACCATTGTACTTCTAATCCTACTCCAACTTCTTTCACAGTCAAAGTCTTATGTATTTCTGCTCGAACAGCAAATGAAGTACAATGGCAAGGATATAATTCTTTTATATTGTTCTGTTTCAGATAATCAATAGTCCTACTAACTTGCTCAGATACTTCAAATAAATGAAATCCACCTATAATACCTAATACTCTATTATCCTTACATACTTCTTTTGCATATTCTACTATATTACAAATCCCACTATGAGAACATCCAGTAATGATATAAATACCTTTTTCACTTTGATATACAAGTGCTGTATCATCCATTACATAATCATCAACTGTATTTTCACCAACAATTTGTTTACCAATAGGTTTCCTATTTTCGAAGTCGTTTATTTGTGGTATTTCCCCTAAGAAGGTTATATGTTTGCTAACTTTAATAGGTTCTTTCGAAAGTATTAGATTACACTTTTCTTTTAGTTCTTCTTGCAAAATAGGCGAGCAAATTTTTAAATAGTCTACTGTTTTTTCTTTAAATGCATCCGGATGGGCAATAATAGAAATATTATTTTTATGGTTTTGTGCAAAATAGTATTTCAATCCTCTTGTGTGGTCATCGTGACCATGTGAAATAATAATAGCACTTATATTTTCTAAATTTACACCTAATGCAGTTGAGTTTCTCAGAAACAAATCGGAATACCCTACATCCAATAGTAAGCTGAAGTCCTCATCTTCAATATAGTATGAAACAGCAGGTTCACCACAATAATATTGGTCAATATATGTATTATTATCTACCAAAACTTTTAACTTCACGCTTTTCCCTCCTTAATATAAATAATTTTCACAATATTATACAAAAAACGGTCCATGAACAGATCTGCTTTTAATATTTTTCATAGCATCAATATGTTTTTGAAGCCCATCACAAATGAGTCACCGTATATAAATATTATGATATAACTTTAACATAGCGATATTCATTTAATGCTCTTCCTATATTTAATTCTTTAACTGTTCCATCATGTTTAAATCCTATTTTTTCATAAAATTCCCGAGCATTAATATTTTCTTCAAGTACCCAAAGAGAAATTTTTGTAAATGTTCTATTTTTCAATTCATTTATCCCCCAATTAATTAATTCAGTACCTATTCCTTGATTCCAATAAGATGGTAATAAATATATTCCCCAAATTTCGCCCCAAAAATTATCTAAATCTTCATCTCTACATTTTCCTAAAGTCAGAAAACCAACAGGATTATTTTCATTAAATATTATAACATCTTCCTCTAATTTTTCAGATAATGCTTTTTGAAAATGTTTTTCTCTTTTTTCAACACTTATATCATCCAATATTGAATCTGGAATAATTGTTTTATAAGCGCTTTTCCACGATTGACAATGAATATATCCTAATATTTTTGAATCATGAAAATTAGCAAAACGAACATAGCATTCCATATTAGCGCCCCTTTATTACAAAATATCCTACAGAATAACGTAATCATCTCTTAAAATCTCGGGATAACCACTCTTTTACTCATGGTTGCATATAGCGTTTTGAATTCAAGACGTCCATGAACCTAGCCAAACTTGGCTTGGTTCATGGATGTGCTTTGGCTTCTTCAATGGCTTAACCCTAATTTAGCAAAAGAGAACTTAAATGTCTTGTTATATGTAGTGATCTCTCTACACCTAGACTAATGCCATAATTTTTTACCAGAACTGTCTTAAAGCTTCTTGTTGAAAATCCCATATTTCTTCTATCGGTATGTTTTTTCTGTTTACTTTTGTTATATCTTCTCCTTGCTTTGTCCATAAAAATGGATAAAAACTAAATGCTTCATTGCCTTTTAAATTTAAAGTATCTTTCTCCCAACCTTTCCAACGAAAGCTTTCATAAAAAAGAGAAATATCACCTTCTAAAACCCACTCAATGAATTCTGTATATCCCATATCCATAGGTTCCCATTCTAAAGTATCAGGTGCAAGGTAATATACCTTTTTTATTTCTCCTTCAAAAGCACCTGCATTAATTGCAAAAAATCCACCAATTACATCATGTGCTATAATCAAAGCGCCTTTTATCACAGTTTTAATGTTTGTTCCTGAAAAGCCATTCCAACTTAAAATATCTCCACAAATGTCTACATTCCCTGAACCTAATATTCTTAACCAACCGTTCTCTATAAGAATACCTCCTGTTTCTAAAATAATAGAACCCATAGTTGATTTATTTGAAATTTGAAGGCTAATTAAACACTCCTTTGCCCCATCCCGATTCGGTTCAAGTAGACGATAACTATTACTTGAATTTTCTAACCATCTTAAAATAAAATCCCAAGCCGTGTTCTCATTAACAATTAATTCCTCTATTTTCTTCTTCAAATTATCAACTCCTATAATCCGTTACACATTTAAAAATAAAACTAGAATTTCTAACCTATATATAGATTATAAGTCATAAATTAACACACTGCTATATAAAAATAGTCCACCAGCCAAGGCGAACGGCAATATTTTGTTATAGGTCGTATTAGCCACTATACTTTGAGCAATAACTACTCCAGCTATTCTTAGATTTAGTACGTACTAAGAGAAGATTGTAAATTACTTACTAATTATTATAGATTTGATATCCTCAATTTAATTAAATTTCAAGTCTTATAAATATTATAAGTGACGCTCATATTGAAACCATGAATAGAATCTTATACCTAAAAACAACAATGACACAACTGATATATAACGAAGCTCTCGAATAAACAATACAACAATACCGACTATTGATACTAGTAGCGTACTTATATTACCCATGGTTCCATTTATTGGTGAGTTTCCTACAAATATTGTAGATAACCCCTTTAATTCCTTTGAAAAGCATTCTTCATGATATGGAACAATAGATAAAAAATTATTAGTTACAACTAAATCATCTATATTAGTAATTTCCCCAACACACTTGTTACAATAAATAGTTTTGTTTCCCTTCATCATAAATCCCCCCTAAAGTAAAATTAAGTATAATACACAATCCTAATAGAATATTAATAAATCTTCTTTTCCATATTCACAGCATTCTCTTTTTTAATTAATACCCAATATCCTTTGTCATATTGAAAACATCTTTTTTAAATTATGATTTAGCACTCCCTTACTTCGAAATTCCGTATAACGTTTCGTGTTGCCTACGTTTCCCAGCCTTAGTGCGACTGCACTTGGGATGGGAAATGTGCCTTGGCGTATTTTTTCGATTTTCTTATTTTGAAAGATACACTTGGGTGATTAACTTTTCTTGCCTTAAAGGGCTATTCAGCCAAGGCAAACGGCAACATTTTGTCATGTGATGCTTCAGGTCTTGGGCTCTCTATATAGCGTTTAGTTACCCACAATTCATTCATGATTTATTTCACTATATATGACTGTTCCGATTTTAATATAGTACTTTTATTGGCTATTCCATTCATCTATTAATAACCCAGACATTACATGATTAACATATTTATCATTTAACCATGCTGCATACCCTAATTATTCCTTCCTCTTTAAAACCATTTTTTTTAAGACGAGCCCTACTCTTAAAATTTTCTTAAGCAACTGGAATTTCGATTTTATTTGATTACATATTTTAAAATTCATACTCAATAAATACCTCAATGTTTTAACTTTATAAATCTTTCTTAAAAACTTCTGTATCTATTCCAAGTTCATCTTTTGCTTTAAATAAATATTCCCAACCTAGCTTCCTATAATAATCAGCTGTATGCTCTGTTCTTAAATATAAATCTTTAAATCCTATTTTTTTTGTAATCAATTCTAATTCATTCATTAGTTCTTTCGCTATTGACCTACCTCTAAATATCTCATTAACATAAAGTGCACCTAGCCATGGAGTCAATTGCATTGTCTTCAAATCATTCTCGAATAATGTTATAGTTCCAAGACAAATATTATCTTCAACAGCTATTAAGGTAATAGGAATAGAATCTTTTCTTCGATTATGTAAAGCTCTGATTAAGTAATCTAAATCTATATCATTTCTAATATTCTGGACAAATTCTTTATATAACCAACCAGCTACCTCATTAATATATTCCTTATTATCAATTAGATGTACAATTTCCATAGTTTCCTCACTCCTTATTTATAAACACAAACTTTACTTTCAATTACAAAGCTTATATGTCACATAACGTTTCTTGTTGCCAAAGTTCCTGAGCCTTAGCCCGACGGGCTTGGCGAAGGAATGTGCATTGGCGTTGATTTATAATTTTCTTAGTTTAAGAGATAGACTTTCCTAAATAACTTGTGTTTCATTAAAGGAATTTCCAGCCAAGGCGAATGCAACATTTTGTTAGGTGCTGTGGTATGTTTTAACCTAACTTAATTCGTAAAATAATCACCTAATCTTCTATATCATTTATTCTTTTTATTTTTTCAATTTCTTCATTATTATCTGTTTCAATAAAACAAATATGTTCATGTGCAGTTGTGATTAACCATTCTTTATTATTTTTTAAAAAGCATAAATCATCTGGGAAATACGGTGCACACCAATCAAATAATGCATTAGTTAAATTAATTATAATTTCTTTAGATTTTTGAGTACATTTAAAATAATATACCATTGCAGATGGGAGTGATATTGTACCGGGCCATTCTCTTTGTTCTTTACAACAAATGAATGTTTCCTTTAACTCTTCAGTTATAATATCAAATGATTGAAAATATGAAAGCTGACTATGTTTTATAAAAAGAAACTCGTCACATACTTCAAAAGCATATTCAATAAGCTTCTTATAATTTTCTCCTTTTGGTTCATTCAATCGAATCTGCATTTTCATTCTCCTCAAAAATATATTAATCTTCAATAATTTACAATGTCATCAAATTATTTATAGAGTATCCAACCTTTAAAATTCTGAAACGGAACTAAATTTTAATAAACATACCATTTCATCTAACGTTTCGTGTTGCCGACATTTCCCAGCCATTGTGCGACTGCACTTGGACTGGAAAATGTGCCTTGGAGATGGGTCACTACTAACCTATATATAGATTATAAACCATAAATTTACACGTTGCTATATAAAAAGAGTCCACCAGCCAAAGCGGGCGGCAACATTTTGTTAGATGATGGAATATGCTAGCCTAGGACTTTAATTGAAAACCATTATAATAAGCCTCTCTTTTTTCTTCGGCTTATTCAATATATAAGAAAATTGCATACCAACACATTAAAATATAATAAATTTGAACTTTTATAACGATTCAATAAATTCTTTAACTACTGACTTAAATTCTTTATTATTCTCAAGGTATAACATGTGTTTGCCTTTCATGATTATAACTTTTTTATTAGGGAACATAAAATTTTTATAATGATTTGGTCCAACTGCATAATCCTCATCACCAGTTATAACAAGCACAGGAACAGTTATTTCTTTTGTAAGATTAAAATAATTTTCAAAATACTCTTTGTTGCTAAAAGCTTGATTTGCCATCGTTGCATTAAAGTTCTCTATTTGGTTACTAACATCATTTAATTTTAGAAAGTTGTTATAATCTTTATACTGAAGTTTATAAAATATATTTTTTTCAATAAGTTTATTAACAACATATTGCCATTCTTCTAGAGTAGAGTTGTACGTTGTAGATTGCAATTCATCTTCGGCTAATAGCTTAGTTCCATAATATATTTGACTTTTAAATGAATCTTCCATATTAAGAGTGGCATTTAACAGAATAAGCTTATCCACAAAATTATGATATTTGCAAACATAATTTGTGGCGACAATTCCTCCAAATGAATGGGCCATTACTATCCACCTTGATATCCCTAAATTTTTTCGTACTTCTTCAATATCCTCGATTATTCTCTCCATTGAATAATCGTCAGTATCATTACCTCCTGACCTTGCACTCCCCCTTTGGTCAAAATATATCATTTTCATAAAACTTTCTAGTGAATTACCACCTAGTACTTCGAAATCAAGACTACCTTCTCCTGGTCCACCATGAATAAATATACACGCCGACCTCTCTCCAGATTGCTTTAAATATAGATTAACTTTATCACTCATTTCTATAAACATTCTTTACCCCCCTTAGTACTTCTCTATAAAATACAAGTCTGTACAATAATCTTGATTACGTAATCAAAACTTACTTTAGCATATTCTTTCATCTAACGTTTCGCACTAAAGACGTGCCTCAGCGTTACAGGTGGCTTGTTTGCTACCTTAGATAGCTATTATCTTCAGTAGACAGGCTGCCGACTAAGTTAGCTGAGGCATGTGTTTGGCTCTTCGAAGGCTTGACCCTATTTCTGCCAAAGCGAACTTGAGTGCATTATTATAGGATGGAACGCTTTTACCGCTTAATGTATGCGTCCAATAACAAATTACATTACACTATAAATACTTTATGTATTTTTTTATGTCAAAATATTCAAATGTTTTAGATGAATATTTATTGTATGAAGCTTTTAATAAATCATAGCTGCCACCTAATTTCTCTATTATTTTAGCCCCGTAATAATAGCCTAATCTATAACTCCTTAAGGTTTCTAAATTTTTAAAGTAAAATAATTGACTATATAGCTCATTATTAAATTTTTTTTCTTCTAATGAAACTTTTATTTTTTCTCCAACATTGTCTATTAAATGTTCAGCATTTTTAGCCCATTCTGTTACCTGGTGATCGGTAATAAACCCCAACCAGAAGGCCTTATCCAATTTCTTATTTAAAATCTTAGAACTCATAAATGTTGCCATACCCTCAGATATTAATTTTTTTAAATATTTATCTTCTAATGTAATATAATTACCTAAATAAAATTCGGGGGAATAACTATAATGAATAGCATGAATCATTTCATGTACAATAAATAATTCCATATCAAACTCTTTAATATCTAATCTAGGGATAACCATTGTAATATTTATAAATACGTATGGTTCATTATTTATAATCATCCCATGTGCATCCCAACTATTTTCACCGCCTATAAACAATATGAATTTAGGTAGATTTTCAAATATTAACTGCTTATACATATAACTATAAATGTGATTAATTTTCTCTTTTAGTATTGAAATTTTACATAAGGTTTCCTTGATGTTTAATTTACTTGGTGTTAATGCTAATTCTGATTTTACTTCGGAATTTTTCATGAATACATTAAATAGTTCATCAAAGAAATCCCTATGGTTTTCAAATATTCTATCCGCATATTCCCAATTGCATAACTGTTCCTCTGCAATATTTAAAATCATATCTTCCATTACTAACATCCCCTTTAAGTTGTCAATATTACTATACTAAAAATTCATGTTATACTGTTCTGTCCTATAACATTTCGTGTTGCCTACGTTCCTGAACCTTAGCCCGACGGGCTTGGTTAAGGAATGTGCATTGGCGTCTGTTTTGATTTTCTTATTTCTAAAGATATACTAGAATGCTTAATTTTTCTTGACTCAAAGGACTATCTAGCCAATGCGAACGGCAACATTTTGTTATGCGCCGTTCTACGGTCCTGACTATGTTTATTTATATGGATATAAATAGCCTGGATATCAGATCACTTCTACTTCTTTCTCATCAAAACAGACCATAAAATTTCTTTTCCATATATACTATTATCTTTACTTTCTTTCATTTCTCTAAATTCAAGTACAGAGAAATATGGTTCTAAAATTGCCTTTAACTTTAACTCTGAAAAACCTAGACCTCCACACATAGAAAATTCCCTATACACATCATAATCTGATATATTTGCTCCACCCCTCAAATTAAAGCAGGTTAGCCCAAAATATCCATCTTCTTTCAATAATCCGGCTATCTTACTAAGATATTGACTCCTCCTGTGCGGTTTAATATGATGTAAACATCCACTGTCATATATGTAATCATAACTATTATTTAGAGCTTCAAAATCAAATATTGATCTATTTATAAAGTTGATATCTATAGAACTCTCTAAAGCTTTTTGACGTGCCCATTCAATTGAGGTTTGCGAAAAATCAATTCCATCAACTTGGAAATTTTTTTTCGCAAGATACAGAGAATTTCTTCCATTACCACACCCAATATCTAAAGCTCTACCTGCCTTGAAAATACCACTTTCTAAATACGAAACAAGATTTTCATCAGGAGCATTTATAAAAAATGGTATCGGTTTATCTTTATTAGAATAGAACTTGTCCCACCACTCTGCATCTTTTTTGTCTAGTAAATCATCTAGCATTAAAAACACGTCTTCTTCTGTTTTGATAATTTCCTCGTCAATTTTATTTATCATTATTCTCAATACCTCCTATATAATGTAATTTATTAAAAAACACATGCATGCTCAGCTATTTTGTAAATGGTGCATAACGTCCCCGTATCTACGCAACCAAAACGAATTCATAACTCCTCCTCAAATTAATAATAATTGCGTATAACGTTTCTTACTCCCGACACCGAGACCCTTAGCGCGACGTCACTTAGGGTCGCAGGTGTGCTTTGCAGTCCTCTCGTACAAAGCGAACTGGAGTATTTTGTTATACGATGGATTTTAAATCTGGTTCACGAAAACTTCTTCTATGTATTTTCCTAAACCTTCAACAATTCCCCCAACATCTTCAATGTCACCTCTTTGACCATAATATACTATTCTTAAATATTCTCCAAACACTAAAGATCTGCTTTTCTCATGTTT
>Ga0209123_1003417_pt1 | contig 11901 bp, 11 predicted proteins | sample BarGraIncu00431A_FD_184500 | JGI IMG/M metagenome (GOLD analysis project Ga0209123, IMG submission 184500) | Arctic peat soil microbial communities from Barrow, Alaska, USA - Barrow Graham LP Incubations 004-31A (SPAdes) (version 2) | ecosystem: Environmental > Terrestrial > Soil > Wetlands >...
TTCCGGCGACGTGCTGAGTACGGACTTCCTTCTCGCTAACATTTAGGCCTATCAATTTCGAATAGATTGCTTCCTTTTGTTCGTCAGTGAGGCTTTCTACCGTATAGCCTCGGATTGTTTTTAGTAAGTTAACCGAATATATAACCTTAGAATCAGTTTTAACTTTCAACTCGGCATTAATGGAAAATATACAACAATGGGGATGAAAGTCAGCTCTTTATAGTCTTGCAAGTTCTGTTTCATAGCTTGAACATGTCCGTAGTTTTGTCTAATAGGATTGTAGAATTTTTCTTTTTGCTTATAAATCACTTGTGTCCATTGCTCTCCGCGCTCGTCCCCTAGACTACTCTTATATCAAAAACACTGGAGTCCGCAGGACATTCTCCCCACAGAGATGAATGTTCTGTTGGCAAACGCGGAGTGCCGTAACCCCTACGAGATGTTGGACCTCTACCCACTTCCACATTCTAAAAACTATCTCTCTTCCCCACAACAAAAAGACCTTTCCAAACTTAAGCCTGGAAAGGTCTTCAATTAACAATTTAATAGTCGGTACGTGGTTTGGGACCAAAGCACTCACTGCAATAAACAGGTTTGTCACCCGACGGTTGGAAAGGAAGCATCGACTCATATTGAAAGTGCATCAAAAATCGTATTAAGATGGTCGTTACTTGTCACACCCAATACCACTGCTCTCACCGCATCATCATTCATATTCAAGCGTTTCAGAATTAAACCACGTTTACGTATCAACTCGATTCGTCCGAAACTAAGCCAATATTTTTCTGCAAACTTTGCAAGACCCTTTGCCTTTACCCAGTTATCAGGAAAATCTGCCCTGTGCGGCTCTAGGATGTCAACTATATATTTATCGGCAACCTTTCTAATAACTAAAAAAAATCAATCAATAATTTCTTTCATTTATGTTTATTTCCTATGGTTCCTCAAAACTCTTCTTTATTAGATCTGTAATTATACCCGTACAATCAAATAGAGGAATTTCCATAAATGTAAGAGAAACCTAAAAGAAAAGTATCTACGCTCTAGTAAGTTAAATATAGGAGGCAATTTCATGGACAACCAGACTACTTTGTCTGCACTAAAAGATGTCGTTCAAAGTTTTTGTGAAGATAGAGATTGGGATAAATTCCATAATGCAAAAGATTTGTCAATTGGGATCGTCACCGAAGCTTCAGAATTAATAGAGCATTTCCGTTTTAAATCATTAGAAGAAATTGAAGCGATGTTTCATGATCCGGATAAGAAATTAAAAATTAATGAAGAGTTAGCTGATGTTCTCTTTTTCGTCTTAAGGTTTGCACAGATGTATGACATTGACCTTACTACGGAGCTAATCAGGAAAATCAAAATAAATAATGCGAAATATCCCATTGAGAAATGCAAAGGCTCAAATAAAAAGTATACTGAAGTTTAATGTCCATTTAATGTTGACTTGGGTTGGTAGTTGCAGCGTGTACAATACAGATCGGATGTGTAAAAATTGATTATATATCAAAATAGTGCAATAGGATTTCGAGATGCTGTCGATAACAATCAAATAGTGTCTGATATCGAGAAGCAATATATTTCTAAGTTTGCCAGACGGGTGGGTACTGCTGAAAAAAGATCTTGGAATAATTCATTAAAATTTATGGAAACAGTCATTAGGAAGTCAGCCGTCCCAGATGATTGCGGTGTTTTGATCGAATACAACATTCCAACAACCAGCAAGAGAGCTGATTTCATTATTTCTGGTCAAGACGACGATAATAATAACAATTTTGTTATCATTGAACTGAAGCAGTGGGATAAAGCTGAGGCAACGCAAAAAGAAGATATCGTGAAAAGCTATGTCGGTAGCGGAAACAGGGAGATGCTACATCCTTCCTATCAAGCATTATCCTATAAAAGATACATCTCAGATATGAATGACGCGGTCTATACGAACGAACTTAATCCATATGCTTGTGCCTATTTGCATAACTATGTTCAAAAGAATCCAGAACCCTTATTGCTCCCTCAATACTCTGAGATCTTATCAAGCACCCCCATCTTCTTTTCAGGGGATAACACTAGACTTTGGTGGTCCCTTCTTTTTTCCACTCATAAAACCCATCGGCCACCATCAGACAACGCCTTCATTGAAGGCAGGTTTTGAAACTAGGCTTTTCATCCCACACCTGCTCAACGTTTCTATTGAGAATCTAAAATTACCACGTTCACTCCTATTTGAGTAATGCGTGGTAATTTGTTTATAATACTCGTGTGCCACTGAAAATCGAACTTTGCATTTGTTTTTGGTTGCTAAAAAGTACCGGAATTTAATGCAGACCTAATGAAAATCTGGCTAAAAATTGTTTGGTACGCTCGTTTTTGGGACAATTAAGAACTTCTTCGGGGGTTCCATCTTCAGTGATTTTACCACCATCTAGGAAAAGGACACGGCTGGCAACTTCTCGAACAAAGGATAATTCATGGGATACGAGAATCATTGTATTCCCCTCTTTAGCAGCAGCCTTTATAACGGATAATACTTCACCAACTAATTCCGGATCAAGAGCAGAGGTCGGTTCATCAAAAAGCATTATTTTTGGATTCATTGATAAAGCACGAGCAATAGCGACTCGTTGCTGTTGCCCCCCGGAAAGTTCTCGTGGATAATAATCTACTCTATCTTCTAGACCAACTTTTTTCAGTTGATATAAAGCAATCGATTCTGCTTTTTTCATTTCGATTTTTTTGACAATGGTCAAACCTTCCATAACATTTTCTAAGGCTGTCTTTTCTTTGAAAAGATTAAATTGCTGAAATACCATAGCAGTATTTCTTCTGAGCTCGAGAATATCTTTTTTGTTTAATGAAGAAGTATTAATCTCTAAATCGTCTAACTTAATCACACCGCTGTCCGGTAGTTCTAATAAATTGAGGCATCTCAATAAAGTGGATTTACCTGCGCCTGATGGACCAATAATAGCAACAACTTCCCCGTCATTAACCGTTAAATCAATCTTATCTAACACAACATGTTGATCAAATCGTTTGGTTATGCCTTTAATTTCTATCAATTTTTGCATGGCCCCTATCCGATGCTCTCAATTTTTTCTCTAGAGACACTATCCCTCTTTCAATGAGCACCGTTAATAACCAGTAAATAATAGCCAGTGAAACAAACATCTCGAAATATCTGTAGTTATTGCCTGCTAATATTTTAGCTTGTGCTGTCATTTCAACAACTGAAGCAGCAAAAGCTAATGAGGTACCTTTAATTAAACTTATTAAAGAATTCCCCAAGGTAGGAATGGCAACGATCAAGGCTTCTGGCAGAATAATCCGACGCAGAGTTTGAAAAGAAGTCATGCCCAGGGAGTGTGCAGCCTCAATTTGTCCTTTTTCAACAGATTGAATAGCCGCACGGATACTCTCAGAATTATAAGCTGATTCATTCATGGCAAAGGCGACAAGAACAAAAACCATGGCGGGTACATTATTTAAGTTATAATTTGTACCATAATAATAATTAATATAACGAAGCAGAATTGGAATACCATAGAAGGACAGATAAAGCTGTATTAACAGTGGCGTTCCTCTAATAAATGAAACATAGAGGGTAGCTAATCCAGACAAGAATCGCACTTTTCTAATCTTGATCATGGCGATTAGTAATCCTATTAATAATCCGAAGAAGATAGAAATTGAAGTTATTTCCAACGTAACAGGTAAATACTTTAATAATGCAGGAATTTCCGTAAAAATTAATTTAATATCAAAAATATTAGGCATTTGTGACTACCTCATTTATTTCGATTTTGGCGCATAGTCTCCATCGAAGAAGTTCTTGCTGATTGCAGTTAGTGTCCCGTTATCATTAAGTGTCTTTATGGCTCCATCAAAGTCTTTCTTCAGCTGTTCACCTGTAGCGCTTTTTTGAATTAATAGATAACTGTAGGGTATTCCTATTGCGTTTGAATCTTCATCGCTTAACTTAATAAAGTTTTGATTGAGTCCAAATGTCTTTTGATATTGGTGGAATAGCGCGCCCTGATCTAATACAAAATCAATGGCTCCAGATTCTATATCTTGGTAGGTTTTAGATAAATCAGCTTCTGAATAAGTGATGAGAATTTTTTTATCAGGATGTGCCTGGTTGTATTTTTCTAATGCCAATGCATAGTTGCTACCCGCAAGGGTGATCGTCTTTTTCCCACTTAGATCGGATAACGTTTTAATGTCAGTTCTTCCGTTTTTCACTGCGACACCAAATTGTTCTTTAAAAATCGGTTCAGAGAAAAGATATTTTTCTTTTCTTTTCTCATTCATGACAAAATGATTCGCTGCCGCCATATAACGTCCAGAATCAAGACCGGCAAGGACACTTGCAAACTCCGTTTTTTCAAATTGAATATCATATTGAGGTAATAAATCCGCGATTTTTTTTACGACTTGAATATCGTAACCATCAAGGTCTCCTTTATCATTCACGAAAGTGAATGGTTTCGGCAGCGCTGCTGTAGCAACTACGATTTTCGTTTTAACGGTTGTATCCTTTGTCGCTTGCTTATTAGAACTACTTGCGCAACCGGTGGCAACAACCATCACTGATATTAAGGTTAAGATTAATAATAAATTCCGTTTAATATTTCTCATCATTTATGATTCTCCTTATAAATAAATTTATCTACTTTGTTATTTAAAGCTTGTCGATTGTGATCGGAAGTCCAGCCTGACAAATCAGGCCCCTTAGGTAGAATCTTCAGTTCTTTAATATGATCTGGTGAAATATGAGTGGATAGATGATAATGTTTTTTAATGGCATCAAAATCTGTGGTATCACCAAAGCCAGGCGTTTGATATAAATCCCGTACGTATGCCCATAAATTTGGGTAATCAATCACTCGATTTTTGTTGGCACGAAAGGCCGAGTAATAGGCAACATCAAATCGTGCTAAGGTGACATAGAGCCGGACATCGGAGTCTGTAATAAAATCCCCCAATAAGAAGCGTTTGTTAGATAAACGAAGCTCCAGTTCATCCAGTCTTGCAAATAAAGCGTCATACGCCTGTTCATAGGCTTGCTGTGAACGTGCAAATCCGCACTTATACACACCATTGTTTACATCATGGAAGATGACGTCATTTAAGGCATCAATATCCTCACGAAGAGCTTCTGGGTACAAATCTGGGGCATTTTTTTTATGAAAGGGTGCCCAAACAGTTTCAAAATAGTTTGTAAGCTTAAAGTAGTCATTATTAACCACTTCTTGTTTGATAAGATCCACCATAACCGGTACGGTTGGACGACCCGTATAACCGGGATCAGTTTTCTTGTAAATTTCGCTCATATATTGGATTCCTAATACAGGATCTACTCCCTCTTTATCTAAGGAGAATTCCCAATCAATATTAGGGAGATCTGGGCGAATTGGATTGGCAGTACCCAAACTAATAACTTCTTCCAGTCCAAGTATCCTTCGGACAATGACGGAACGGTGTGCCCATGGGCAGACAGCCGCCCATAAAAGACGATATCGACCTGCTTCTACTGGGAGTTCATCAATCTTGTCTCCAAAAGGTGTCGTAAACGGATTATTTTGCCGGATAAATTCACCTTTCAAATTGATTTCAATGGGTAAGTCTTGCTTTTCCATTTGAATTTCATCACCCTTTCTGTACTTTGAAGACTTGTTTATTTTTACTTAACCTTTCTCTATTGTGTGGAGTGTCCCATCCTGCAAGGTCTGGGCCCTTGGGCAAAATATCAAATGGATTACTTAGTTTGGTTAACAGATGATATCCCTTTTTAATGGCATCAAAATTTGTGGTATCACCAAAACCAGAGGTCTGATATAGATCGCGGACATATCCCCATAAATTTGGGAAATCAATGATTCGATTTCTATTGGCATGAAAGACTGAGTAATAGGCGGCGTCGAATCGCGCTAAGGTGACATAGAGCCGGACATCAGTGTCTGTAATATAATCCCCAAATAAGAAACGGTGCTCAGTAAGACGTTGCTCCAATTCATCGAGTCTTTCAAACAAAGTGTCATACGCCTTTTCATAGGCATCTTGTGAACGAGCAAATCCGCACTTATACACACCATTGTTCACATCATGGAAGATGACGTCATTTAAGGTATCGATTTCCTCACGTAAGGCTTCTGGGTACAAATCCGGAGCATTTTCCTTGTGAAAGGGTGACCATACTGTTTCCAGATAGTTTGTAAGTTTAAAGTAATCATTATTAACTACTTTCCCAGTCTTAAGATCCACAAAAGCAGGAACAGTAGCCCGACCAGTATATTCAGGGTCTGCAGCAATATATACTTCACTTAAATAGCGGATACCTAAAATAGGATCTACACCGCCTTCATCCAGAGAAAATTCCCATCCTTTATCCGTTCTAACTGGATTAGCAGTTCCTAAACTAATCACTTCTTCCAGTCCAAGAATCCTTCGAACGATGACTGACCGATGTGCCCAGGGACAGATAGGAACCCATAATAGTCGATACCGTCCTGCTTCCACGGGAAGATCACCATCATCCGTCCCAAAAGGAGTCGTGAATCTGTTTGTCTGGCGATTGAAGGACCCATCTGCTTTGATTTCATGAACCGCTTCTGACGTTGCAATTCCGTTCTCTTTCTTGTTAAAATCTGGCAGGCAACATACTGCTTGCTCATTTTGTGACATTCAGATGTCTCCTCTCTTTTATTATGTACAAGATAACTTAGTAGTTCTATCGGATTAGTAGAATATAGACTATTATCCATTTAAAGTCAAGACAATTATTATCTTTTATTTTGCAGAATGGGCCAAATATTTTACATTTATGATGGCAACGAATTTATGCCTGTAACCATTTGATTAACAAGTATAATTTAAAGTTTCATTACGTTGATAGTTCTTTTAGGCTTCAGAACCCCTATTGCAGTTGAAATTATTGGTTAATATTTCTGTTGACAATATAGTAAAAGCCGCTATATTATAAACCATAGTAAATTTATAGAAATAATGTGATATATATAGGTTGGAGGAAGACATTTGATGGGAGATGATATACTACAAAAAGTACTAGAAGAGGTTTTGGAATGGTTTCATAGATATCCTGAATTACCTTATGAAGAAATTAAAACGACAGATCAGATTAGATCGCTATTACAAAAAAGGAATATTGAGATCCTTGATGCACCGTTAAGAACAGGGCTTGTAGCAATTATAAGAGGTAAAAAAGCAAAACCTGTGGTAACGATACGTTGTGATATAGATGCTTTACCCATTAATGAAGAAACAGAGTTAGATTATAAATCTAACTCTGCAAATAAGATGCATGCCTGTGGACATGATTTTCATATGACCTCTATCATCGGTGCTGCCTATTTACTAAAAGAAAAAGAAAATGAGTTAGAAGGAACCATTAAACTATTGTTTCAACCTGCGGAAGAGTCTTCCCATGGAGCAGAGAAGGTTATTGAATCAAAGGTACTGGACGATGTAGATGCAATTTTTGGCCTTCATGTTATTCCTAATATAGAGGTGGGAACAATTGGTGTCATTGCTGGAAATGGAACGGCCGCAGTTGATCGCTTTATCATCGATGTAGAGGGTGTCGGTTGTCATGCAGCCCATCCTAATGAAGGAATAGATCCAATTGTAGTGTCTTGCCAGATCGTCAGTGCTCTACAAACAATTATTAGTCGTAATATAAATCCATTGGATCAAGCACTGATCAGTGTTACGAGCATTCATGGGGGAAACACTTGGAATGTAATTCCGTCTTCCGCTCAATTAGAAGGAACTGTAAGGACACTAAATCGTGATACTAGAGAATACATATATAAAAGGATGAAGGAAATAAGTGAGCATTTTGGAAAAGCCTTTGATGCAAATATAACATTTCACTGGTTTCCCGGACCACCAGCAACTAACAATGACTCAGCTTGGGTTGACTTTGCCAGTGATGTAGCAAGGGTTGAAGGATTAAAGGTTGTAACAATCAGTCCGACACTGGGCGGCGAAGATTTTGCATTTTATCAAGAAAAAATTAAAGGAGCGCTTATTAGTATTGGCATTGGAAATACTTATCCTTTGCATAATCCAAAGTTCGCTGTGGATAAAGGAGCATTAATTTATAGTGCGAAATTATTCACTGCCATTGCAACTAAAGCGTTAATTAAGCTGAGGAAGTAACAAAGCTATGACTCAATTACAGAGGCACAGAAGCTTTTGTGCTAAGAACCTTATCGCAAGCCTAGCTTAATCAAACCCCAAAAGCTACCCATTCCTTCCTTTAATGGGTAGCTTTTGGGGCTCGATTGCCAACCAACTAAGGGCCCAAGGGACCACCGATCTCGAAATTGCCGAAGCTTTACGGATCGTATTTTGCCTTTGGAAACTCTATTTTGGCAAACATCATCAGCAACTTTGCCTAAAAAAAACCTAAATCATTAGACCCAGTGTAGAATGTTCAAAAGCCGCCTTTAAAGGAGGCTTTTTTATATATTGTTCGGTTTTATCTATCCTGGCACACTCATTTTTTAGTCCAGTGGAAAGGTCTTTCTTGTGGATTTCAACCAATTGATCTTCCCCGTTGGTTTGCCATCTTCTTATCCCATCGGGCCAATCGATAGACTCATTCAAAAGGCCCTAAAACAACCTATCCCCCACCGAAACCAAACACTCAGGCCCATTATTCTTAACCGAATTGACGAACGGTGAAACCTCATAAGCCATCATTTGGTCCGCTGGATAGGGAATTAATAAGCTCTTTAGAAAATTACACTCAGTGATACGCTGATCCAACCACACCGACTCAACGTCCCTTGGGAGAATAATCGGCATTCGATTGTGTAGTGGTTCCATCAGTTCATTCGGCGTCGTTGTGATAATCGTGCATGAATTGACGAGCTCTCCCGTGGGTGATCTCCACGTGTCCCAAAGGCCGGCAAATCCGAAGAGGCCTTGATTCTTTAGAGTGATCCGGTGGGGTCGTTTTGTGGACCCTTCTTTCTTCCACTCATAAAACCCATCAGCAACGATGAGACATCGCTTTCGTTAATACCCCCCAACATTTTTTCTAACCTCAATAAATCCATCTTCGTTATTATGATTAATCAATTTTCACCAGCCATTCCACGCTAACCCGATTGCGACCGTTATGTTTTGAACAATATAGAGCGCAGTCAGCAGCCAAAATCATATCATCCGGCGCCTCATCTTGTTCCGAGAATCTGGTTACAACTCCAAGACTCACTGTGACATAATCCGCACAGAGAGAATTAAAATGCGTAATGCCCGCCCTCTCGATACTAGCCCGCAATTCCTCAGCAATCATGGCGGCGCCTACCTCATCAGTGTTGGGCAGGACCACTGCAAACTCTTCCCCCCCATATCGCGCCGAAAAATCCCCAGCACGCTTCAACGTCTTTTTAAGTGTTGAGGCGACTGTTTTTAGACAATCGTCCCCTTTAAGGTGTCCGTATGTATCATTAAAGGCTTTAAAGTAGTCTATATCGAGGAGAATCAAAGAAAGTGGCGTCTTCTCCCGCTCGGCTCGCCTGCTCTCTTGAAGTAATTCCTGGTCAAAATGCCGGCGGTTCGCGATCCCTGTCAACCCATCTAGAAACGACAGATCCTGCAATCTCTCATTCGCCGCTTGTAATTGGCGCGTGACCTCAAGCAGCTCAGTTTCTCGTGCTTTTCGGCGAGAAGTCTCATGTTTCAAGGTCAAGGCGGAACGCACCCGCGCTAACAACTCTACCCTATCAAGAGGTTTCTTAATAAAGTCCATCGCCCCTGCGGAAAAAGCTAGCTGTAGACTTTCTTTTTCCGTTGTAGCCGTCACCATAATCACTGGTACATCAGCTAACCATTCTCTTTTCTTAACATTCGTGCACGCCTCAATCCCATCGACGTCCGGCATAATAATATCCATGAGAATTAAATCAATGTCCACGATTCCCCGATCTGAATAACCATCAACTAACTGATAAAGTTCGCTTGCCGATTTGACGGTGACAACGTCTAAATAACCTGCCTTTGTAAGAAAGGCTTTAATCACTTCTAAGCTAAAATTTGTATCGTCCACAATAACTATGGCCATTTCCGTCCGTCAGTCCGCCCCTCCCTACCTACCCTTTTCGTATACATCTCTCAAGTCGAGGCGGTTTTCAATGTTAATCTGCTAAGACTACCTTATTTCTACCAGTTCTTTTTGCTTGGTATAATGCCTCATCAGCTTTCACTACGATTTTATTAATATCATTAACAGTTTCTGGATAAATGGCAACACCGATAGAAATTGTTAGACTAATCATTTGACCATCAATCAAACAAAATTTATGATCTTGGACGGTTGTTCTTATTCTCTCTGCAACTTCCATTACTTTATCTCGTGGGCAATAGGTCATGATTACAGAAAATTCTTCTCCACCATTTCGAGATACTATATCAGAAGAACCACTCGAACTTAATAAAATTTTGCCTAAATCCTCCAGCACTTTATCACCATTTGGATGACCATAGACATCGTTTATTTTTTTAAAAAAATCAATATCGAGATAAAACAATGTAATTAAACTGTTATCTGTTAAATTTTTAGATATTCTTTTAATCTCATCATCAAATTGTCGGACATTGTTTAGACCTGTACGGTGGTCTCTAGAAGAATCAAGTTGATATTTCATATAAGTAAATTTCAATAAATTAATGTAGTTTACATAAAAATAAGCTAAGATTAAGATCGCACATGTACCAAACCAATAAGCCAATAAAGTATTAATGAGTAACAAATGGTTATGAATCAAAATAATAAATTGGAGAGTAGAAATTAACAGGATAGACGAGCCCATATATACCCAAGTTTTTAGATTATTAAGGGTTAGTGTAGAGATAAAGCCACAACTAAACCCGACTACTAATACTGTAACTGCTCCAATAATTGAAGAAAAAGATGCACCTATATAAAACACGCGAAATATCGCGATGATCAAAGCAGTACCAATTGCCGGTATAAAACCACAATAAATTGCCGTTAAAATTATTGCAATATTTCTTAAATCAAGGATTACACTTGGCATTACATAAATACCGTTAAGTATTAATAGTATTCCTAATAATCCGGACATTGAACTAAATAATAATTTAATTTTAAAAGGTGCAGAAGGTGTTATTTCATGATTCGTAAGAATTTGATTTCCTATACTTATGCTAGCAATAATAATGGCACCGTTCATAAAAATGTCTTTTAACATACTTCCACTCTCCCGATTTCGTATAAGCCTCTCATGCTAATTTGAAAATTCATAGTCATTTCAACTCATTTGCTATAATTAGTCATTTAAAATTAACTGAATCCTCCAGGTACCCTTATAGACAAAAGCTACAAAGACATTCCCTATCAGCCCTCGCGTGACTTTTCACTGACGGTTAAGGGGTTTGCGATACCTTAAAATACTCTCGTCTAGAATTCTACAAAATCCCCAAATATTCCTGCCATAAATACAAATATTAGAAAATGATAAAGTCAGAACGTCTTGAACGGCCCCCTGTTAAGTTGGTGACTTCCAAGTGTCCCAAAGGCCGGCAAATCCAAAGTGGCCTTGATCTTTTAGAGTGATTCGGTGCGGGCGTTTGGTGGCCCCTTCTTTCTTCCACTCATAAAACCCATCGGCCACGATGAGACAACGCCTTCGTTGAAGGCAGGTCTTAAAGCTTGGCTTTTCATCCTACTGTCAGAAAGTATAACTTTTTGTTATATACATTCTGCAGGTCCCTTCACGCCATCCTTGGCTACAGGGACACTCGTCCATCCATGGACAGCGCATCAGTGCAACTAAGGCGACCGCCGGCGCCTGAAGGCTTGGCGCTAGCCAAGTTTTCTTTAACTGTTTCGGCCCTAGCGTT
>Ga0209123_1003418_pt1 | contig 11895 bp, 7 predicted proteins | sample BarGraIncu00431A_FD_184500 | JGI IMG/M metagenome (GOLD analysis project Ga0209123, IMG submission 184500) | Arctic peat soil microbial communities from Barrow, Alaska, USA - Barrow Graham LP Incubations 004-31A (SPAdes) (version 2) | ecosystem: Environmental > Terrestrial > Soil > Wetlands >...
TATTAATATTACACATCATACCAATAATATAAAAACTATTTTCTCCAACTTGATATATCATACCAGCTGCTACTGGTTTCTTTGGTTGTTTTGGAGCATATCCAATCTGAAAATCATAGTTTTCAAATTGGAAAACGTACCATAATCAATTTCTGACGTTTTCACGTCAGGGGGTTGCAGATTCTAATATAAAATTACTATCCCTCTCTAATATTAGTTGCAAACGATACATTAATATTTCCTGGAGAGAAGGAAGGTATTGTTCCAAATCTATGAAATTGTTTCGAGACTACATAGTCAATTTCTTTCATAGAATTTCTTGAGATCTTCGAGAAAAGCACTTCACTACAAGGACGGAATTACCTTGAATGATATTGCTGCAAATGAACATTTTTCAATATTCTATTTATCTCGTTTTCTTAAAAGTATATGGGTATGAATTTTACATCTTACTACAATAACCGTAATAATGGTTCAAGTTTTGATGCCTAGGTACATATGGTAGGTCAACCATTAAAAACCAATAATGGCTTATAAATATTAAAATCATCACCTTACCGTCAAATATATAAAGTATTTGAAAGTAAGGTGTTTTTTGAATAAATACATGTTTTACCTAAATTAGTAGCTGAACCGTTACAATCTATCAGTTAATTTCTTTCATTTCAAACCAATCAAATTCTGCATTGTTATCACTTTCTTTACCGTTAGCTGTTGCGAACATACCAATTAATGTACCTGCCATGCAACCAACCTTTTCTGGATTGATTCTTCCACAGTCTACGTTTTCTGCAAGACATTTCATGTGTTCTAAGTCAATTCCGTATATGAAGTCATACTTTTCATGATTCGCATTAAACCCTAAAATAAGTTCATTATTATCACATGGTACACATGCAATTATCTCTTCCTTGTGCTCATATGAAAAGCCTGGGAAATAAGGTGGTACATTATAATCCGTTGTAGAAATTATCAATTTCAAAAGTTGTTCACCATTTTCACAAGTGCGTTCTACACGCAGCTGATGATGCATAGCCTGCATTATAGCCAAACCAGCAGACTCTCCTTCTTGAGGATCAAAACTTATTTTGGCAAATACTGACAAATCTATATAGATTTGTCTTTTCCCTACAAAACTGATAATCCTGTCTTTACATGGCTCCTGATCTAATGAAAGAGGTTTGATTACTGGTGTCATATTTTCCTTTAAGCATTTTAAAGATAGTTTTGAGTTAGCTACCTTATAAAACTGTTCATGTGGAGTTCCGAGTAATATCCATGACATTCCAAGATCGTTCTCATTATCAAACTCCTCCAAGTCTTCTTCATTTTTTTCAAATTCTGTCCATGGTAGAGAAGCTGCTGGATATTCCAATTCCAATTTTCCTGTTCCAGGACTAAAGATTGGCCACTCCCTTTCCCACATTACTGGGCAAATAAAAGTTTCCCTTCCTAAATTCTTATATTGACCATCGATTAGTCTAGAGGCAAGCATTACAGCATACCATTCTCCATTTTGTGTTTCCACAAAATCTGCATGCCCTACGTTGATAATTGGAGATTTAAACCCAAAATGTCTATGGGTCATTACAGGATTTGCTGGATTTCCTTCATACCACCCAAATAACTCTTTGCTTCTTGCTACTATTACTGCATGATAATGTTCAGTTCCACCCTCTGCGATCATCAAGTAATAGTACTCTCCAATATGATATATATGTGGAGATTCTGGTGAAGAACCACCTCTTAGTGCACTATTAAAAATAGTTATTGGATTTCCTGCTAATTTAAAGTTTTCCATATCATAAGGTGCAAGCCAGATTCCTCTTTCCATAAAACCAGTACCATTATCCCATACATTTCCTGTACCCATAATATAAGCTTTTCCATCATTATCAAAGAAAATGGAAGCATCAATACCTGGAACATCTGTTAACCAATTAGGTTCTGACCATGGACCCTTTGGATCTTTCGCTGTAATAATAAAATTACCCTTATCAGAAAAGTTTGCATTTATAATATAAAATGTGCCGTTATTATAACGAATTGTTGGGGCCATTACACCACCAAACATTGAATTAGCTTCCACATGAAAACCGTTCTCTTTTGTTAAAGCATGTCCTATCTGCTCCCAGTTCGCTAAATCATTGCTATGAAAAATTGGAATTCCAGGATACATTTCAAAACTGGAACATATTAAATAAAAGTCGTCTCCTACTCTACAAATGGATGGATCTGGATAAAACCCTGGTATAATAGGGTTACTTATTTTTCTTTCGCTCATAATACAACACCTCCTTTTTTTCTATTACCTATTTCATATCTATTCTCATAATCTTCTTGAATAAATTTAGTATTAATGACTGAGTAATTATTAACTCAACTTTAGCAGAAAAAAAGCAACAGCTTTTTCTGCTAAAGTTGAGCTATTAATATTTATATAATTCAATATAATGGCAGCTTAGCCTATCATTTAAATGCAATGCCATTTTTTCATCCCCATTTAAAACACGGCAACACTTCCACTCACCATTCTCAAATTCTCCTTCTTCAAACTTTAAAATATCTACCTTCTTATTTTCACCCAATTTGGGTAAAATATTAATATTACACATCATACCAATAATATAAAAACTATTTTCTCCAACTTGATATATCATACCAGCTGCTACTGGTTTCTTTGGTTGTTTTGGAGCATATCCAATCTGAAAATCATAATTTTTAAATTGGAAAAACGTACCATAATCAATTTCTGACGCTTTCACAAAGCTTTTTAAATTAGGTGTACCACGATATTTAAAATACAATGGCTTAATTTCTTCCATCAATCCATATACCCTTGCAAGATACTCCTTACTACCTTCTATATCAAAGGATGTTGGATCAATATTTAATGCAATCATTAATTCCATAGGAGGTTTTTGAATATCCTCTGGATTCATTCCATATTCTTCTATTGAAAAAGGTGCATAGCCAATAGCATTATATTTTCCAAAGGCATACAATGCATACGATGCTGTCACAGCATCCTTACGTACTTCTGGAACGAAAAGCGAATTTCCATTCTGAGTATATTCCTCCATTACTTGAGGTACATATGATACATAAATATCTGGTGCAAGGCAGAACAATGATGGTGCAATCAGTTTCCACATCTTATGCATAGATGCAACAGGTCCGCCACATGGATATGATCCTAAATGCCATGGATACTGTTCTAACCAAGCATTTGCATAACAGGGAAGATTATATTCTTTTTGTGCTGCCTTTGTAATATATTCTACCGCCTTAGCATAATAATATGCCATAAAATATTCTCCAGCTTCATATCCAAAACACTCTTTCCAGTTTCCTTGAACAGAAAATTCTTTTTCTATCTCAGCTGGAACATTCTTCGCAAATTCACTTTCTCCCTGTATTGAATAATCTCTATCAGTCCCCATCAGACCAATTTCATTTTCTACCTGAATTGTAATAACTGTATTTTGTTTTTCATCAATTTCTTTTATATGTGCCATAATGTGAGCTAGTGCATTGGCATCCTTCTCAATAGCAGTCTGACATAAAGGTGATATGGTATTCGTCACTTCACCATTCTCTTTTTTCGCACGGAAATACGTATTAGAGTTTTTTTTCATCCATCCTGGAACATACGTAGATTCTGTATTTTTCCATAACCCAAACCACAATAAAACCAAATGCATGTTGTTCTTTCTCGCTTGTTCAATAATGCCATCTAAAATTGAATAATTAAAAACTCCTTCTTCTTCCTCAATCAACTCCCAGTAGATTGGTAGAATAACTGTATTCATATTTAACCCTTTCAGATTAGGCCAAACATTTTTCTCCATATATTCAAGATTACTGGCACTTGAATTATGAATTTCTCCTCCAAGTACTATAAAAGGCTCATTATGAACAAATAGTGTATCAATTCCATTATATTTTCTGATTTCTGGTAAATTTCCCATAAAATATTTCTCCTTCTTTTTATATTTTTTGTATATGATCTAAAATGATATAAAAATGGCTTTCGGCATAAAATCTTCGGATAATGCTAAATTATGCTTAATAGATATTTTCAACATTTGATATTATGTTCCTCTAAATAAAACTTTTACCAAGCTGCGAAAACCTTCTTAACCTCTTGTGGCACAGGCATTTCCCCATAGATTTGTGTTTTACCAGGTATTATGTCGGATTTATCTTCACTTTCTAATACACATACCCAATCATGCTCTTTTCCACAATTGGGCGTTGTTATTTTAACGTAACCAACTATGTTATCTCTTTTCATGGACTCCTTCAAACTTATTGCCTCTTCTGAAATAGAATTCTCTTGTGAGTAGCATTTCCCATCTCTAGGACTAAACCACCACATTTGTAAATTGTCTGTTTCTAACCTTCTTAAATCTATGTTTTCTACTCCACCGGATGGAAAATATATACAAGCAAATGTTCCATCCTTTGCCACGCAAGCCTGTATGTGTTCATCAAGTATGTCTTCATGTTTCTTGCTTTGTTCTAGCAGCATTTCCTGACATGGCACACATCGGCTTAAATCTCTTGATTCTAAAAAATCGCGAAGCACCTTTATTTCCCATGCACCTGGTCGGTCCAAGGCTTCAAACCAGGAATACATCCTACTTTTATCTCTTTCCTTTTCTGAAATCATGCACCACACGGATGAATGGCCATAAGTATGTCCGAAAGATCCTGCAAATAAACTCCAATATGCACGTTTTCTTATAATCCACTCTCCATGGAAATTTGTCATTTCAGGCCAAGTGGTTGGCATCTCTTCGTAAGCCGGCTCACCGTCAAAAACGGGCATTAGATTTTCTCTGTCGTATTCCTTTTTCACCAGTTCATAATTCTTTGGTGTTAATCCATGACCTGATTGAATCATAATAAAGGATATCCAAGCTTCTTCATCTGTCCAATAAGACATAGTTGAACACTCACCTGTTTCAGCCTCATAGCAGGAATGATACGTAATAAGAAGGTTTTGCCAATCTGAGTCTTCAACATTATATTTTAAGTCCTTGTCAATAAAACCTTTAGCAATACCTTCAGCCACATCTCTCCAAACATCTTTATAATCCACACCCAAATGAATAGGCTGCCTATCACCACCAAGACACCAGATTAAATTTGTTCTATCTTTATAGCGGTTTCCAATCCATTTACCATAATCATAAGCATTTTCCTTGGTAACAGTTTTCTCCATGAACTCTCCCATCCAGTTGTGGCCAACAACAAGTTCCCCCCATGATGGAAGTAACAGCACATAAAATCCGTAACTCTCTGCTTTATCTAAAATCCAGTCTAAATACTCAAAATACTTCTCATTAGGTGTACTCAGATTGTCATTTAGTAAAGCCTTTTGTCCTGCAGGATTTCTTATCTCCTTATCCTGTTCCGGGTCAAGAGCCACAATCTGAAGTACAGTAAATCCTTGCGATTTACGTTTTTGCATAAAATAGTCCACATCATCCCATTTTAACCTTTGAGGCATGGTCCAATCCGTATCTGCCAGCCAAATAAAGGGCTTACCATCCTGAAATGTGAGATATCTTTTATTTTCTGAGACTTTTAATCGATCCATTTCGCTATTTTTCCTTTATACTCAAACCAATCAAAGTCTGCTATATTATCACAAGCCACACCGTTACTACTAGCAAACATACCAATATAAGTTCCTACACATCCACCTGCTACATCAGAACATAATATCCTGCCATCTACATTTTCTATTAGCAGTTCCATGGAGTCTAAAGATGATCCATAATAGAAACTGTAATCTTGACCCCTTACAGATACCTTTAAATAAAGTATTTCTGAATTAAATACTTTCTGTGCAAGTTTGCTTTCCGTATTTTCATAGCTGAAGGTCTTTGCGTGGAAATCCATGTCCACTTTAGCTATGCATTTCATTAAACGAATAACTTGTTCTCCATTTTCTGTTGAATATTCAAATCTAAATTGATGATTATTATCTTGAAGCATTGCAATTCCTGCAACTTCTAAATCATTTTTAGGATTGAATTCCATTTTAGTACATACATCAAAATTAATGTGCTGTATTCGTCGTCCTATAAAACTAGGATTGTCTATAATTGTTTCCTTTTGGCAAAGTCTCTTACTTTCATCATATGCCGGTGCTTTAAGAATATCAACCAATCCTTGTGGTCTAAGTTTTAGTCTAAGATGACCTGGTCTTTCTGTTAGACTAAAAAACTGCTCTCTTGGAGTACGAATACTATTCCAAATATAATCCATTGTTTCTTTCTCAAAATCATCACGATTTGCGCTTGAACTCGTTATATATTTCGGAAGGTTTGGAACAGAATATTTAAACTCTATTTTCCCAGTTCCAGGGCTTACAATCGGCCAACCATCCTCCCAGATCATTGGCATTAAAAATGTTTCTCTTGCTAAATTTTTATAATATCCTCCATAAGGCCTGGAAGCAAGTGCTACCATCCACCATTCACCATTTTGAGTTTCAACAAAATCTGCATGTCCAGGATTAGAGATAGGATAGCCTTTACCAAGATGACGATGGGTTAATATTGGATTTCCTGGATTTCCTTCATATGGCCCAAAAATATCCTTACTCCTTGCAATGGTAACAGAATGATAATGCTCTGTACCACCTTCTGCAATCATAAGATAGTAAAAATTATTAACTTTATATAGATGAGGGCCTTCAACAAAGTATGCATTCTTTAAAGCACCTTTCCAAAGCACATAACTTTCACCGATAAGCTGCATTGTATTCAAATCAAGCTCTTGAGCCCAAATATCTTGATCTCCCATATACTGTGAATTCTCCGGACTTCTTGTCCCTGTATAATAAGCTTTACCATCATCATCAAAATAAAGAGAAGGGTCGATTCCAGGTGCTCCCTTAATCCAATATGGATCTGACCAAGGACCTGAAGGATTCTTTGAAGTTACAATGAAGTTTCCTCCATTATTTACATTTGTTGCGATTATATAGAAGATTCCTTGGTTAAAACGTATGGTAGGGGCAAATATTCCTCCTGTATATCCCGCACCATCCAAATTTACCTGAGATGGTCGATCTAATACATGACCAATTTGTTCCCAATGTACAACATCCTTACTATGATGTATTGGTATACCAGGAAAATATATAAAACTTGAATTAATCATATAGTAATCATTTTCCACACGGCATATAGAAGGATCTGGATAAAACCCTGGTAAAATCGGGTTATTAAAAGTATGCTCTTTTTTATCTTGAATGCTAATTTTAAGATCTCCTTTTCATTTATAATTTTTCTTTAGCATTTATTTATCCCTTAACTGCGCCAACTGCTATTCCCTTTACAAAATACCTCTGGAAGAAGGGATATAACATGATAATTGGTAAAACACCAATAACAGCAATCGCCATTCTTACTGCGGTACTAGGTATAGCTTCGCTTGCCTGACCAACTTGGGAACCTAAACTAGTACTAGATAAAAATTGAATATCTGTTATAATTCTGTTTAATATGTTTTGTATACTAAACAAAGTAGGATCGGTTAAATAAATTAGTCCATTAAACCAATCATTCCAATAAGCTATCCCCTCAAATAAACCAACTGTAGCTAGTATAGGAAGTGAAAGTGGAACAATCATCTTATGGAAAATTTTAAATTCTCCTGCTCCATCAATCTTTGCCGATTCTATAATTGCATCTGGAACACTATTTATAAAGAAGATTCGCATAAGCATAATATTAAACCCATTCATCAAAAGATTAGTTGGAAAAATAAGTGCCCAAATTGTATTCTTCACATGAAAATACTGAGTATACATTAAATAATTCGGTACTAGTCCACCATTGAACAACATTGTAAAGAAAACTAGAAATGCTATTAATTTTCTCATTGGCATACCCTTACGGGATAATGGATATGCCAGCATTGAAGTTATAGCTAAACTTCCTACAGTCCCCACAACGGTTACGAAGATTGTAATACCATAAGCCTTGAAAAGAACTGATGCTTCTCCCCACAAATACCTATACGCAGCGAAACTAACTTTTCCTGGGAAATAAGAATACCCATTTTGTATTATAAATTGCTCATCTGTAATTGATGATGCTACCAATAACAAGAAAGGTAGTACACATGCAATTGATAACAATATTAATGTAATATTTGCAATTATCTGAAATGTTTTATCTCCATTTGCTTTCATAGTAGACCCCCCTTTTAAAATATGGCATTTTCCTTATCTATTTTACTAACTACATAATTTGATAAAAGCACTAATACAAAGCCTACCACAGACTGATATAGTCCTGCTGCTGATGACATACCTATATCACCAAGCTGAATTAATCCTCTATATACATATGTATCTATAACATTTGTGGTTGAATATAGTGCACCTGCATCCATTGGCACTTGGAAAAACAAACCAAAATCCGAGTAAAAAATCCTTCCTATTCCCAGTAAAACCATCATAACAATGACAGGTTTTATCAACGGAATTGTGATTAAAATTATTTGTTTCCATTTACCTGCACCATCTAAAGTTGCGGCTTCATAATATTCCTTATCTATACCTATTATTGATGCAAGATAAATTACACATAAAAAGCCTACATTTTTCCAAAGGTTAACTAATGTTAAAATATAAGGCCAATACTTTGGTTCGTTATACCATGAAATTGGACCTAATCCCAACAAAGGTAATATGCTTTTATTCATAAATCCAGTATCTATACTCAAATTTGCAAAAACAAGGTAACTTATAATTACCATAGATATCAGATAAGGCAACAATATAGCACTCTGATAAAAACGCGATAAAAACTTATTCTTGACCTCATTCAGCAAAATTGCAACTGCTATTGCTGCTATAGTATTGATAATAATAAAGCTTCCATTGTAAAAAATAGTATTCCTTGTTATAACGAATGCATCTGCACTTTTAAATAAAAATTCAAAATTCTTAAATCCTATCCAATCACTTGCAAAAATGCCCTTTGTAAAATTTATATCCTTAAAAGCTATAACAAGTCCAAACATTGGGAAATAGTTATTGATAAGTAAATATAAAAGCCCTGGTGACATCATCAGAAAAAGAGGGAGATAGTTTTTAAAGTCTTTCACTTTCTTTTTTCTAATATTTATTTTTCTTACATTTTTTTGTTCCACAACATTTATTTTTCTTACATCCACTTGTTCCATAAATTAAATTCTCCTTTTCCACTTAATTTTTTTATGCTCTTATAAAGTTTGTTGATTTATCTAATTAACAATGTATACAAGTACTCGTTTTCATGTTTTAAATTTTTCTCCTCCTATTTCTTTTATTAGGTTACCTTTATTTTAAGTTAATTGACAGATAATTTCATTAACTAATCCGACTTATATAGCTACTATTCCGACCTCGCATACAAGGACTATGCAAATAATAAAATAATAATGCTACCGCTGTAATAAAAAGTTTAAACCCCCTCTGTTATGTTGTATATCTCAACTTTTTAACAGAGAAGGTTTATTTTTTTCTACTTTACAAACTATTTTGAATTTATTTTTGACCATTCATCAATTTGTTTTTGCTTTTCTGTAATAACCTTATCAATACCTGCAGTTTTAAGCTTTAAAATGAATTCAGGCAATATCTTATCTGGGTCAACTGCTCCATTTTCTAGAGGAATTTTGTATTGAGCAACAACGTTGGTTACTGAAGCATATTCAGTTTTTACAGGACTTGGATCAAATAAAAATCCAAGAGCAACCGATTTTATAGCATCCTCATTAAATTTCGCCATCTTTGTCCAAGAATCAACATCATTTCCATTCCATATATTAGATAAAAACTCATTTCCAAACATAAAGGCTTGATTTAAATTATATCCACTATTTGTCGCATTAACTCCTGATGGAAAATCAATTACATTCTCTGAACCAGATACTTTGGTATAATGCTTTCCTTCAATACCATAATCAAATAAATTAACAAGTTCTTTATCTGTATACATCAAATTAAGAAATTCCATTGCTTTATCCGATTTTTCAGAGTAGCTTGGAATTGCCCACATAAAATTAGTTGCATTTAATGTAGCCGAAATTGCTGGAAAAACTGGTGCCGCAACCATTGGAGCACCAATACCCCTAGAGTCAAGACTTTCTCCTAGCGGATTTATAACAGCTGCATAACCATAAAGTTTATTTGCCTTGGTTAATGATGTAGTACTTTCTTTGTTTGTTGCTATTCCTGGCAAAACATAACCTGAAGTATACCATCTTCTTATTGTTTTTAATAATGCAGCATACTCTGGAGTTTCATAGTAATTAACAACCTTTAAAGAAGCATCCTCAGCATTCATTAGTACTCCATAACTATCACCTAGAGTGTCACCAAACCCACCTACTCCAAAATTATCAACTATTGTAGTACCTGCAACTCCGAAATAGAGATTAGGTTGATTTTCCTTCATTGTTTTCATAGTTGCTTCCATATCTTCAAGTGTTTTAATTTTGGTTACATCTATATTGTATTTATCAGCAAATTCTTTTTTTATATACATACCATGTTCAGCAGCCATATCCTTAAGAGTAGGTAACCCATAAATCTTACCGCCTACTTTACTTGCATTCAAATAATCTGATCCAAGTGCCTCAGAAATTCCAGAACCATATTTTTTTATTAAATCATCTAAAGGAAAAAGTTGGCCCTTTGACGATTGCCCAGCATAATCAAACATTCCCGTAAGCGTACCAGTTACAAACAAATCCATTTCTTCATTACTGCTAAGTTTTAAATTGATTTGTTGCCCATATGCACCAACATTTATGGGTTCAATTTTTACTGTTGCATTAATTTTTGCTTTAGTAATCTTATTTATTTCATCCTCAACTAATTGTAGGTCTGTAGGAACAGTTGTAAATGTAACATAATTCATTTTTAATTCAGTAGGTTTCTCTTCACTCGTAGGTGTAGCTACACTTTGGTTTTTACTACAAGCAGATAGTGGCATAATTGCTGAAAGAATCAATGCTAATAAACTTAATCTTTTTTTCATTATAATCCCCCTTAATTTTAGTATTCGTTTACATACCAATTACATTTTACTTAATTCTTTAAATAAGCATCTCCCCTCACTTCTACTTTAATACTAACTTAATTTTAATATAATTCAGAATTCATTTCATTAACAAATCAGACTTATATGTATACTTTTCCGACTATATCCCCTTAGAAAAAGCTACTACATCCGTCTCTACATTATTTAATAGACTTCTGATATTCATTCCTATATTTCACAGGAGATACTCCTGTAAGTTTTTTGAAAATTTTAGAGAAATAGTTCATATTATTATATCCCACCTGAGTTGCGATACTGGTTATTTGAATATTTGAATTAATAAGTAATGTCTTAGATTTCTTTATACGTTGCTCCGTTAAATATTCAGATAATGATAAACCTGTAGCTTTCTTGAAAATTCTCGTTAAATAGTCGGCATTAAGAAAAACATAATTTGCCATGTCTTCTCTTGTAACATCGTTTTGAAAATTATTATTAATATATTCTTTAACTTTTCCAATTACTGATTGTGATTTTGTTACTTCTTCTACATAATCCACAGACTTATTAATAACATAGATTACCCAGTTAATCATACCGTCTATAGACTTTGTTGATTTCATAAATAGTTTCTCCGACGTGACATCATTGAAAAGCTGATGTGCCTGTATATTCTTTTGCTCCAAAAATGAATAAAGCATTTGCAGTATATCTTGATGAAGCAGGTTTAATATCTTTCCATCTAGCTTCTCTAGCTTAACAAGCTCATCTATATACAGCTTAACTTCTCTAATTGCAATTTCACTTTCTCCTTGATAAAGCATTATGGACCAAT
>Ga0209123_1003419_pt1 | contig 11895 bp, 9 predicted proteins | sample BarGraIncu00431A_FD_184500 | JGI IMG/M metagenome (GOLD analysis project Ga0209123, IMG submission 184500) | Arctic peat soil microbial communities from Barrow, Alaska, USA - Barrow Graham LP Incubations 004-31A (SPAdes) (version 2) | ecosystem: Environmental > Terrestrial > Soil > Wetlands >...
GTTGATCCCATGGCAATATCCAGGGTCATGGCATTAAGGAATGCTTCGCGGGTAGCGATACTGCGTGGCAAAACGGTATCATCGCCTTCGAAGTAGTATTTATGAGCATTATCAACAATCAGTTTGGCTGCGTCAATAAAAAGTTGCGTGCGGTTAGCATGAGTAGCAACGATAGTTCCATTGCCCGGCAAAGCCAAACCTAAGGCTTCGTTCAAACAGTTCATCGAATTGGCAGTAAACATTCCTGAACATGAACCACAAGTAGGACAAGCGGCATTCTCAATTTTTTTTACCTGTTCGTCCGACACACTTTCGTCAGCCGATTGAACCATCGCATCTACTAAATCTAGATGTTTTCCGTCTAATTCGCCAGCCTCCATTGGACCACCCGAAACAAAAACAGTCGGGATATTCAGTCGCATGGCAGCCATAAGCATGCCAGGCGTAATTTTATCGCAATTGCTGATACAAATCATGGCATCAGCTTTGTGAGCATTCACCATATACTCCACACTGTCGGCAATCAAATCACGCGATGGCAATGAATAAAGCATTCCATCATGACCCATGGCGATTCCGTCATCAATGGCTATAGTATTAAACTCTGCTGCAAAGCAACCTAATTTCTCAATTTCGGCTTTTACTTTCTGACCAATTTCATGTAAATGAACGTGACCCGGAACAAATTGAGTAAATGAATTGACAATAGCAATAATTGGTTTTCCCATTTGCGTATCCGTCATTCCGTTGGCACGCCAAAGTGAGCGGGCACCAGCCATTCTACGCCCACCAGTGCTGGTTAAACTACGTAAATCTATTTTCATTTTATTGTTTATTAGCTTAGTTATTCTATGAATAATTACTCAATATTTATTTAAATAAAAAACCTTTCTCCGTTATGGTGAGAAAGGTTTTCTGTATATTCACATACATTTATAATAACACAGTCCTCCTCACCTCTGATTTTGCACCAAAAGCACCACGACGAGCACGAGAATAGTATAAATGCGTTGAAAAGTCATATTATTTCTTATTTCGGCTGCAAAGATAAGGCAAGAAATTGAATCGACAAATAGTTTGGAAGAAAAAAATGTGATATTTATTCGATTTGATAGATTTAAGGCATAAAAAATAGAGAAAAAATAGATTTGAATCAGAAATGAGCAATTTCTATTAAAAAGCGTTATAAGGAAACATGTTTCAATTACAGCTTGATTAAAGAAATATGTCAAAAAAAAAATTAAACACGAATATGAGTTTGTCACTTTATTAAATAAAGTATATTTCATTGAAAGATATGCGAGCCAAAATAGGTAAAGAGACAGAATTTGTATTATTTTTGCATGCAATTAGATTCAAACCATGACAGAAAGAACATATAAGTACCTTAATAATATAGATTCACCCATTGATTTAAAAGCCATCAACAAAAATGATCTTACCAGCGTTTGCGCTGAATTAAGGCAATTTATCATCGATGAAGTTTCGCAAAATCCCGGACATTTAGGATCTAACCTTGGTGTTGTAGAACTCACAGTGGCGCTTCACTATGTTTTTAATGCACCCTATGACCGTTTGGTTTGGGATGTGGGTCATCAGGCTTACGGCCATAAAATTCTTACCGGCAGACGCGAGAAATTCCACACCAACAGATTATTTAAAGGCTTATGCGGTTTTCCAACTCCAAAAGAAAGTGAATACGATGCTTTTGGAGTAGGTCACTCATCAACGGCTATCTCGGCAGCATTGGGCATGTCGGTAGCTTCATTATTAAAGGATGAAAAAAACCGCAACGTAGTGGCAATAATTGGCGATGGCGCTATGACCGGTGGTTTGGCCTTTGAAGGGCTGAACAATGCTTCGATGGACGAAAACAATCTATTGATTATTCTCAACGATAATCAAATGGCTATCGATCCGATTCAAGGTGGATTTACACAGTATTTGGTTGACATCACGACTTCACACGCTTACAACAAATTACGTTTCAATGCCTATCGGATTTTGCGGAAAATGAATATCATTACCGACAACAACAAGAAGCGAATCATTCAATTTAACAACAGCGTTAAGGCTACACTCACAAATCAAAACAATATATTCGAAGGTCTCAACATTCGCTATTTTGGGCCGGTGGACGGACATGATGTGGACGGATTAGTGAGAATACTTTGCGACATAAAAGATTTCAAAGGCCCTAAAGTATTGCATTGCATTACCCAAAAAGGCAAAGGATACGAACCTGCTGAGAACTCGGTAACCGAGTGGCACGCACCCGGAAAGTTTAATGTAGAAACCGGTGAGCGAAAAACAGCCAAGATTACGGTTCCTACTCCTCCACTTTTTCAGGATGTATTTGGCGAAACCCTCTTGGAACTGGCTAAAGCAAATGATAAAATAGTTGCGATTACTCCGGCAATGCCATCGGGTTGCTGCATGAACATTATGCAACGCGAAATTCCGAATCGTGTTTTCGACGTAGGAATAGCCGAAGGACACGCAGTGACGTTCTCGGCCGGATTGGCTATTGAAGGCATGATGCCGTTTTGCAATATTTACTCGTCGTTTATGCAACGGGCATACGACAATGTTATTCATGATGTGGCTTTACAGGAACTGAATGTAGTATTATGTCTGGACAGAGCCGGCATTGTTGGTGCCGATGGAGCTACACATCATGGTATCTTCGATTTGTCGTACATGAGATGCATTCCAAATATGACCATATCCGCTCCTCGTAACGAAGTGGAACTACGCCATTTAATGTTTACTGCTCAACAACCCAACATGGGTCCGTTTGTGATTCGCTATCCGCGGGGCAAAGGATTTGTTATTGACTGGAAAGTGCCAATGAAAGTACTACCAATAGGAAAAGGTGAACAACTGAAAGATGGAAACGATTTAGCAGTCCTCACTATCGGATCAATGGCACACAGCGCACAGCAAGCAATAGAAAAGGTGGAAAAAGAAAAGAATATTTCCATTGCCCACTACGATTTGCGCTTCTTGAAACCGTTAGATGAAACAATGCTGCACGAAATTGCGAAGAAGTTCAAGCAAATAGTAACTATCGAAGACGGTGTAATTCAGGGAGGATTTGGTTCGGCAATATTGGAATTCATGTCGGACAACGAGTACGAAATTCAGGTAAAACGTCTGGGCATTCCCGACACTTTTGTGGAACATGGCACACCCGAGGAACTATACAACATGTTAGGATTGGACGCTGAAGGAATAGCAGCGAGTATACGGAATCTAATCTAAATTATTTTCAGAATTTTTCTTCGATTATAAAATATCAACTTTCCCTTAATTAAGCCATAGATGAATAGTCTATGGCTTTTTTTATTACATTTATTTAAAATAAATCAGAAAAAATTTGTTAATCTAAACTTTTTTTATAATCTTTGCATCCAATTAACAAAAGCAATGGTAATTTTGGGTTAAGAAAATACATTCTAAATCAGACCAATATACTTTTAAAGACTTGAAGAATATTACAATTTGTCCGTTGCTTACTTCCGTATATACTATCTGTTTACCTTATAAATCTAAAAAGACACTATATGCAACCTCAAAAACCTATCACCAAAAGACCCATTCTTATTGTTTTAATTGTAGTATCAACTATGTTACTGGTCTATTTTACTATTTCGTTTACAGAAACTCGAAAAATAGATGATTGCCGCGCCGCAGGTGGAGTTTGGAATAGCAACTCTCAACGCTGCGACTGTATTTCGAGAGAAATGAAACCACCCACAAATTCTACCAGCTATAAAGAGTATAGAACAAAAAGTGGAAAAATAATCTGCATTACCGAAACACACCCAATCGGAGAAAATCTAAGCACTGTAAAAATCAGCTCAGAGTGTTTACATATCGAAACGCCCATAGTGCTTAAAGACATTAATCCGATAGAAAAAGTTATCGTTTACGACCTCAACAAAGACGGCTACGACGAAATTTACATAACCACCCGAAGCATTGACACGAACTCGTTCAGTGAATTATTTGGATTTGCCTCCGATAAAGACAACGGATTGACTCAAATCAATTTACAAAACAACAGAAAAGATAGTGAGAAAGGAGGAATATTCGAAGGCTGTTTAGGACACGAAATCTATAAGTTCGAAAAAGAAGCCATCGTACTTGAATTTCCCATTTATAAAGAAAAAGATGGCAACTCAAACCCAACTGGTGCTACACGAGTAATAACTTACGCTCTAAATTCCGACAAATCAGGCTATAATCTGGAGGTTACCAAAGCAAGTACTAAAAACTGAAAACATCAGTTGCCGTAAATACAATGACAATGATTGCAATATCCCCTTGCCTATTGAACAAACCCAAGTTGCAAAGCGTTTTCACACTAACAAAAGCTAAGAAGACATAGCAAACTGAAAGACAATATGAATTTTAAAAAATACACACTAGACCTACCAATAACTAACTATAAATTTGGCGAGCGCCCAGATGTAACCATCCCAGACAGGGAATTTTATAAGGTAATGGGCGAAGAAGGAATTAGAAAATTAGTGAACCGTCACTATGAGTTATTACGAGTAAGTGAGATTAGCCATTTATTTCCAGCAAATGATGAGATTTTTGAAATTGCCAAAAACAATTCGGCGGACTTTATGGTGCAGATTTGTGGAGGTCCCGATTATTACAATCAACATCGCGGACGACCCATGTTGGCCAATCGGCACGGCGGCTCGCATATCACCCCCGAAGGTCGATTGGTATGGCTCAATTGCTATAAACAGGCATTGGCAGAACTTACCATACCACACCACCTGATTGTTTCGTTTTGGAATTATCTGAATATTTTCTCCAACTGGATGGTCAATTCGCCCGAATAGACGAACTTCAACTACAAAATCCCGAGCAGTTCCTGAGCATTTTTCAAAGCCGCATCGGTAATATTTTTCCCACTAAGCATTTGTGCTAATTCCTTCACGCGTTCATTATCACTAAGACGCTCGATATGCGTTTGCGTTTGTGCACCGCTATCGTCTTTATACACCCGGTAATGCTGTGCACCTTTGGCAGCAATTTGTGGCAGGTGAGTGATGGTTATTACCTGCATATCTGCACTCATTGATTGCATAATATCGCCCATTCGGTGGGCTATTTCACCCGAAACACCCGTATCTATTTCATCGAAAATAATGGTAGGTAAATCAGCTTTATGCGCCACCAACGATTTTATCGAAAGCATTAAACGCGACACCTCCCCACCCGAAGCAATTTGTGTAACAGGTTGAACCGGACGATTTTTATTAGCCGAGAAAAGAAACTGCACTTCATCGTTTCCTTGTTCTGCATACTCAGCCAATGCTAAAATGGCAACTTCAAACTGAATATTGGGCATTCCGAGCTTGGTAAGTTGTTCCACTAAGTACTTTTCAATCGGTTTGCACGCTTTCTTACGACTATCAGTCAATAATTGAGCACTAGCCTTCACGGCAACATGTGCAGCGCTTAGTCTGGTCTTCAACGCTTCGATTTCCTCATCAAAAGAGTCGATGCGCTGTAACTGCGCCCCAAAACCGTCTCGCAATTCTATCAACTCACCGACAGACACTACTTTATATTTCTTTTGTAAGGTAAAAAGCTCGCTCAATCTATTTTCTACCCACTCCAAACGCACCGGATCAAACTCCAGTCGTTCTTCGAAAGTGTTCATCTCGTCGGTAATATCTTTTAATTCGATAAAAGCCGATTGCAAGCGATCGTACCAGTTACTGCCATCCGGCACAAAACTTTTTACGCGTGCAAGGGCTGCAATCGCCTCTTTAAGCATGGGTAACGAGGCATGCTCCTCATCCAACAATTGATGTGCCTTTACCAATTCCATTTTTATCTCCTCGGCATGGCTCAACGTTTCTTGCTCCAATTCCAAATCGGCTTGTTCATTCTCCAACAACAGAGCATCCATCAATTGTTGAAACTGAAACTGCACGTAGTCCAAATCGGCTCCTTGCTTTTCAGCCATCTTCTGCAATTGTTTTAATTCCAACTGCACATTTTTCCAATCGGCAAAACTAGTATGATATTGACTCAAAAGTGGTGCATTATCGGCAATAGTATCCACCACTTCCAATTGATAAACATCATTGGACAGCAATAAATTTTCGTGCTGCGAATGGATATCCAACAGGCGATTACTCAAATCGCGAATCACATTCAACGACACCGGCGTATCGTTTATAAATGCACGCGACTTGCCACTGTTTGTCAACTCGCGACGAATAGTGCATTCCAGGCCTGCATTATCCAAATCATTCTGACTGAAAAAACTATCCAGATGTTTATAGTTCGAAATATCAAACTCAGCCTCAATTACGCACTTCTCTGCATCAATCTTAATCGATTTACTATCGGCCCGTTGACCCAAAATAAGTGAAAGAGCACCTAAAATAATCGATTTCCCCGCTCCAGTTTCGCCGGTTAGAACCGAGAAACCTGCTTCGAAATCGATATTCAATTCAGAAATTAATGCGTAGTTAGAAATATAAAGCGATTTAAGCATATTCGAATCAGTGAGTTGAATTTAATAATTTTGATACTGAAATAGTAAAATCCGTTTCTTTCTATTTCAAGATTTTTTCATACCTCGAAACCTGCGACGGGTTAATATCCGATAGTATTTCTACAGCATCGGCCTTTTCCTTTTGATTTCCTTTGCTAAAGATATTGATCAACTCATCGCTTTTCGCATCCATAAAGCTGGAAATAATGATGGCCGAAGGTCTTGCCCTGTTTGCTTCACGAATCAAAGGTAATCCTTCAGCTATTTTACCGCGCGCATTAATTGAGTTGGAAGTCATATCATCTAAACCTAACCGATGATATTCATAAATATATTCTCTAAACTTTTTAAAAGCTTCATCAGTCAGATTATTCACCAACGCGTACCGGTTCTTCGTACTTTCGAATGCTTTCCACCCCGTCAGATCGGCTCCCTGAGCTGAATTGACAATATTCTCAGCGGCGAGAAAATAAGGCGTTCCACCCAGGCGGGAATAGGAATCCATATCGTAACCAATGATTATATAAGCGTAATAGGCAAGAACAGCTGTAAGATTGGAAGTGATTGTATTTTGATTCATCTCCAATTGGTCAAATTCCTTATAATTAAACGTAAAGTTATTATCCTTGAAGTTGAACAAGGTAGTATAATAGTTCGAATTAAAAACCGGACGACGCGATTGCACCTGAATTTCGGCAGTAAAAACATCATCAGTCACCTTTTTCACAATAATGTTCAGAGTGCATTCAATACGCTCAGTATTGGCATAAGTAAATTCCGTCCATTTCCGATTATTTACAAACTCGGTAATCGATTTTTGGAGTGTATTGAACACAGACTTGTTCGAACCTTCAACCTGATCGGAATTAATATTGATATTGCAATTCAATTCTTGAGCCTGACCAAAACTGACTGTCAGCAAAAAACTCAACACAAACAATAATTGTTTCATTTGGGTTCGGATTATTTCAGAAGTTAGATAAAGTGACTAATTATCATTCTTTTGAAAATTAATTATTTCAGTTACAATATCATCAGCTACTGCAGCTTTACTTTTCAATTCAAATGGTATTTTAGTCCCTGAACGATGAATAATACTGATTTTATTAGTATCATAACCAAAACCGGCTTGCTCATCATTTAAAGAATTCAACACTATAAAATCAAGATTTTTACGTTCCATCTTTTGTAATGCATTAGCTTCTTCGTTATTTGTTTCGAGCGCAAAACCAACCAAGAACTGGCTTCCCATCTTCATCTTACCTACAGCGGCAGCAATATCCTGAGTAGGTTTTAAATCTAACTGCAAGTTTTCGTTTTCGCGTTTTACTTTTATATCAGCTACAGTTACCGGAGTAAAATCGGCCACTGCTGCACACAGAATTGCACCATCACAACCATAAAAACGATCCATAACTGCATTGTACATTTCATTAGCCGACTCCACATCTATTCGTTCTATGTTTGGATGAACGGTTTTAAGCTGAACAGGACCTGCAATTAAACACACATCTGCACCATGTTTGGCACAGGATTCGGCTAGCGCAAAACCCATTTTACCTGTTGAATAATTACCTACAAAACGAACCGGATCTATTTTTTCGTATGTTGGACCTGCAGTAATCAAAATCTTTCTGCCAAGTAAGGCTTTTGTGGTAAAATAATCATCCAAATAACGAACTATTTTCTCGGGCTCTTCCATACGACCTTTACCATCCAATCCACTTGCCAACTCTCCACTTGCAGGTTCAATTATTTTATTGCCAATGGCAGTCAATGCTTCCAAATTGCGATGCATAGTTGGATGGGCAAACATATCCAAGTCCATAGCAGCTGCTACAAAAACCGGACATTTGGCCGAAAGATAAGTTGTCAACAATAAATTATCGGCAACTCCGGTAGCCATTTTGGCAATGGTATTAGCGGTGGCAGGTGCAATCAGATAGGCATCAGCCCACAAACCCAAATCAACATGACTATTCCAATTACCATTTGTGGGATCAAAAAAATCTACTAAAATCGGATTTTTAGCCAACGTGGCCAAAGTTAGCGGAGTAATGAATTCTTTCGCCAACGAAGTCATTATTACCTTCACTTCGGCGCCATCTTTCACTAACAAACGAATAAGTTGAGCCGATTTATAGGCAGCAATACTACCTGTAACACCTAATATTATTTTTTTACCTTTTAATGCCATAGAGTCTTTCAATTATAAATTATGATTTCAAAACACAAAATTCTTGTTCTCGTCTCTTGAATCTATAGTTTGCAAAAATACAAAAATGAATTGAACTTATCACAAACAAAAAAAGATAAAAGAATAGAGTGACAGGCACAGTATTCTTTTATCTAAATGGAAATTGGTTGAAAGAGTTTACTATTTCAATTTATCTTTAAGCGGATTACGATGGTAAACTTTGTCTTCCAAAAATTCTTGAGTAGCCACTAAAACTGCTTTTGGAAGCTTCTCGTAGTAACGTGAAATTTCAATTTGTTCTCTATTTTCAAAAACTTCCTCAATATTTTCATTGAATGAAGCAAACTCTTGCAATTTTTTGTCAAGTTCTGCTTTTGTTTCAACACTAATTTGGTTAGCGCGTTTTCCAATAATCTTTACCGTTTCGTACACATTTCCAATATTTTCACTCATTGAGCTCATGTCACGAGAAATCGTGTTCGTTGGCGCATTTACTTTTTTATAGTCCATAATAACTTTGTAATTAATAATTTATAATTAACAACTAATAACTAATTTTACCGAACAAATTACTGGTGTTTAAATACAACTAAACCACCACATTTGTTGAAATTCTTACAAATTTTAATCTTTTGCTACTTTTTTCGATTCGTTGAATATTTTATCAGCTTGCTTTTTGAACTTTCCTTGCGGAAACTCATTGATATAGTTGTAATATTCATCTATAGTATTTCTGTAACGTTCCACTTTCTTTTCTTCAATACTTTGAGTGGCAAGCTGGTATTTCGACTCCAAAATCAACATTGATAATTCTTCGCGGTGTATTGTCGAAGGAAAATTTTTCAACGCATTTTGAGCGGTAATGACACACGATTCATAATTATTTCCTAAATTATTTCCTAAATAGTTACCTAAGTTGAAGTATAATTTAGCATTCAAATACGCTTTGTATGCCAATTTATTATTCATTTCATCCAACAATTTATTGGCATCAGCTACGCGTTCGCTTTCAGGATAAAGTTCCAAAAACTCTTGAAAAGCGGCAACTGCATTGTGAGTTGCTGCTTGATCGAGTCGAGCATCTGGTGAATCCTGATAATAACAGAATCCAATCATATACTTTGACTCAATGGCAAATTTACCTTTCGGGTAAGTTTTTATGTAGGTTTTGTAATACTCACTTGCAGTAAAATAGTCTTTCTGACCGATATACGACCTTGCCATATAATTAAGTACCAATTCAGACTTATCGGTTCCTTTGTAATAACTTGACACGGCATCAAACAGAGTCGAAGCACGAACAAAATCTTTTTTATCGAAATACTCAACAGCTCTGTTATACTTTAACTCTGCGTCGTTCGATTTAAGCAATTTTTGATAATCGCCACACGATACAAAAGCTAACACTGCTACTAGAAGAAATAATTGAAGCTTTTTCATATAATAATTTGGTGTGCAAAAGTAGTTGTTTTTTCAGGAATAAAAAAATATAAGCTTTTGATTTAACAAAAGTAGAGAATTCAATCAATTAATAATGAATAATGAACAAATTATAGCTAAAACGTTAATCACATTTAGCATTTTTGCGAGAAATAAATTTTACTAAAGTCTAACGGTTTTATTTTGCAAGATATTTTTTGAAGCCATCAGAATAAGTAATCTGATTTTTGCCATTTTTATCAACATAAATCAAATAACATTCCATACCGGGAATACTTTTACAAACCTTTAAACAACTATCCACTCCCAGTACCATAAAAGGCGTATCGTAAGCATCGGCCATAATTGCAGTCGGAGCCACTACAGTCACGCTCAGCAAGCTATTATTGGCTGGATAGCCTGTATGTGGGTTAATAATGTGTGAGTACTTCTTTCCGTCTTTAATGTAAAATTTCCTATAATCTCCGGCAGTAGTTACCGCGCAATCAGTTAAAGAAAGAATTGTCTGTATCTCATTATTCATATTCGTAGAGTCGTCAATGGCTTTATCAATTCCTATTCTCCACTTTTCACTCTTGTCATTCAAACCTTTACAAGCAATCTCACCACCAATTTCAATCATATAATTTTTGCAACCATTGTCTCGCAACAACTTAGCAATCACATCAACCGAATAACCTTGCGCTATTGAATTAGCATCTATCAAAATTCGCGGGTCGTTTTTTATGACTTTATGATTTTCGATACGAACCTTTTTATAACCAACGTAAGGTAAAAACTCCGACACATTTGGTAATTTGCTATGGTCACTGTTTCCAAAAGCAAATCCCCAAGCCTTAACCAATGGTCCGACAGTAATATCGAGAGCTCCATGGGTTCGTTCTGAGACCTCTTGCGCTTTGTAAAACATGGTTTCAAAATCTAAATCTGTTTTTACTGTTGGATCATTATTATTAATCCTCGAAATAACAGAATTAGGTATATACGTGGAAAGCGACATATCAAATTGATGTAAACGCTCTTCAATTTTAGCTTTCAGGTCACGTCCCTGAGGTTGTTGGTAGGTAGCTGAATAAGTAGTTCCCTGCGTCTGACCTTCATTATGAATGTACTCAACAGTCTTTACAGTGGGAGCCCCTTGTTTACTTACAAAATAATAACCAACTATTGCTACTAAACAAACAAAAACAATTAGCGTAAAAATCAATCCATTCTTTTTCATATCAGTAGTTTTGCTATATTAAATCTCAAAAAGTAATCTCTTACCCCTAACCGTTTCGTCGAACCGACCGTTATCATACACAGCCTGTCCATTTACCCAGGTTGTCAATACCTTGGCATCAAAAGTTGTACCTTCAAAAGGTGACCAACCACATTTGTAAAGAATATTTTCAGTATTTACTGTCCACGCATCATTAGGATTCACCAGCACTAAGTCGGCATAAAACCCGGGGCGAATAAATCCACGATTTTCAATTCGAAATAAATCGGCAGGTGCGTGACACATTTTTTCCACGACTTTCTCCAGCGTAAATGTGCCTTGCTTTACCAATTGCAACATAGCCACAAGCGAATGCTGAACCAACGGTCCACCCGAAGCAGCAGTTAAACACGAACCCTCTTTCTCCGAAAGTAAATGTGGTGCATGATCAGTGGCAATGACATCTATCTTGTCCGAATTTACAGCATCGATAAGTGCTAGTCGATCTGACTCCGATGGTGC
>Ga0209123_1003421_pt1 | contig 11887 bp, 11 predicted proteins | sample BarGraIncu00431A_FD_184500 | JGI IMG/M metagenome (GOLD analysis project Ga0209123, IMG submission 184500) | Arctic peat soil microbial communities from Barrow, Alaska, USA - Barrow Graham LP Incubations 004-31A (SPAdes) (version 2) | ecosystem: Environmental > Terrestrial > Soil > Wetlands >...
GCTAACCCTTCCGGCACATCATGTATTGCAATTATCAAACTCATTTTGAGCCCTAAGCTATCTCCATTAACAAAACCAAATCCCATTATGAGTCCTTCCGGAAAATTATGTATCATCATTCCTACCGCAACCATAAACGCGACTTTTGCATATTGAGAGTTTACTTTACTGCTCAAATTACTCATTTTATCTATTATTACAACGATAATAATCCCTAGGATTAAAAACAATAAGGTTCCAAAGATACCTGTTTTTTCTGTAGCATCTGGAATAAGCTCAAAAACTACAATAGAGAGCATGAGACCTGATGCAAATCCTAAAATATTACCCAAAAACTTTTTAGATGGTCTATTAATAACAACGCCTAAAAATGCTCCAATCATAGTACCAATCAAAGCCATTACGCCAGAAAATATGATAATTATAACAATACTGTTTTGCAAATTTATACCCCCGCTTCTATAGAATTATAATAATTCTATTTATAATTGCGAGGGTTTATAACCTTATCCCTATATTCTTTAATTTTTTCTATAGCCTCATCAGAAAATAATGCTTGTTCACAATTTTTATACAAGTCATCTAGCAAAATATATTTTTTAAATCCACCATGATTAATTATAAAATAGAAAAAATTTTCTTCCGGCATTGAAATTTTAATTTTCCTATACATTTGATCTACATATGGGTATTTCATTGAAAAATTTATATCTATGGGATAAATTTTTTTATTTCTAAATCTAGATTTTGTTATTATAATAATCCCTAGCTCCTTGCCTTGTCCCTGGGCATGAACTAAAGCAACTTTTTTACATATAATAATAAATTTCACCTTTGTTATTCCGCACCATATACTAATTTTGTACCCTTCTACTTTAAACTCAATGTATTCTTCATTAACTCTAAAAAGTAAAACAAAAAAAATCATCATTTCGATACAAACTAAATATACTATAAAGAACATATTTATAAGCCTTGATGCTCTTAATATAATTGGTAATATAACAAAAATAAAGCACATCGATAGCATAAACCGTTTATAAGTTTTCTTTTGCTTTCTAATGGCTTTATTTATATTCATAATTTCACCCTTTACTTATAGTAATAATATTTTGTCTAATTAAATTGATCTTTAGTTGTTATTCTCACCCATAGCTTTCATCTTCTCTGCTTGATCAGCGGTTATCAATGTATTCATCATCTCATCAATATCACCATCAAGAAAAGAATCTAATCTATGAATTGTTAACCCTATTCTATGATCTGTTACCCTTCCTTGAGGATAGTTATAAGTTCTTATTCGCTCACTTCTATCTCCCGTCCCTACTTGACTCCTTCTATTTTCAGCTATTCCTGCGGATCTCTCAGCTTCAGCTCTATCAAACAATCTAGATTTTAATATCTTTAGAGCTTTCTCTTTATTTTTCAGTTGAGATTTTTCATCTTGGCAAGAAACTACAAGCCCTGTAGGTAAATGCGTCATCCTTACTGCTGAATCTGTTGTATTAACGCATTGTCCTCCATTACCTGACGCTCTAAACACATCAATTTTTAAATCATTTGCATTAACTTCGATATCAACATCATCAACTTCCGGAAGCACTGCAACAGTAGCTGTAGACGTATGAATTCTTCCGCTGGATTCTGTGTCAGGTACTCTTTGAACTCTATGAACTCCACTTTCATATTTAAACTTACTATATGTGGATTCCCCTTTTACCATAAATACTACTTCTTTGAATCCACCAATATCAGTTTCATTTGCGCTCATTACTTCAACTTTCCATCTATTACGTTCTGCATATCTTGTATACATTCTAAAGAGATTTGCTGCAAAAAGAGCAGCTTCGTCCCCACCTGCTCCAGCTCTAATTTCCACAAATACATTTCTCTCATCATTTGGGTCCTTAGGCAAAAGTAAAATCCTTAATTCTTCCTGCATAGTTTCTTTAACTTGAATTAAGTCTTTAATTTCCTCTTGAATCATTTCTTTCATTTCTCTATCAGTTTCTTCTCTAAGCATTTCTTTATTTGTTTCTAAATCTTCTTTAGCTTTTTTGTATATTCTATATTTTGTAACAATTATTTCGAGCGCTGCATGTTCTTTACATAACTTTTGCCATTCATTTTGGTTAGCAATAACCAAAGGATCGCTAATTTTTATTGTAAGTTCGTCATATTTATTTTCAGTAAAATCAAGTCTATCTAACATTTTTATCACTCCGTATATATATTTTCACATTATTTAATTATATCATAATTGGATATTAAACACAAATCTCATCCTACTAGTTATCATTCCATCGTATTAAAATAATGTAGCTTTAATAACCCTATCATTTCCCGATAAATCTTTAATACATTCCACTTCTTTAAATCCAGATTTTAAAAGAATATCCATAACTTCTTGCCTTTGATCATATCCTATTTCAAAAGCTAGAAGCCCTCCTTTTTTTAAAACCAGCAAACTTTCGAGTGTAATTCTTCTGTAAAAATCTAAACCGTCTTTGCCACCATCAAGAGCTATAATCGGTTCATAATTCTTTACATCATCCATCAAAGTAGGTATAACCGATTCCCTAATATAGGGTGGATTAGAAACTATCACATCAAATTTAATGTTTTGCTCTATTGGTCCTCTAAGTAAATCACTTATCTGCGATTTAACCCTACTAGATAAATCGAACCTTTTTATATTAAGATCCGATACCTCTATTGCGCCTTGTGATATTTCGTACATCATTACTTTTGCATTTTTAACCAGCTTCGCTATGGATATACCTATAGCCCCACTTCCACTACAAACATCACATATTTCAGTATAACCTTTTTGGTCAATTATTTTAATTACCTCTTCAACCAAAATTTCAGTATCAGGTCTTGGCACTAAAACTCCTGGTCCTACTATAAAATCCATGCCCATGAATTCACATACGCCTAAAATATACTTTATAGGCATTTTATTTTTTCTAAGCTCAACTAATCGTAAAAATTCATTTTGCTCTTGCTCATTAAGATTAAAATCTCTATTAATCATTATGAACAATTTATCCTTATTTAAAACCTTACCAAGTAAAAGTTGTGAATCCAACAAATAACTTTCAATTTTCACGCTTTTTAAAATTTGGTACGATTTTAAAAGTATTTCCCCTATATTCATCCTTTTCCACCTCTTTCATAATTACCGCGAGGTTAATAGCTATTTAGTCTACAATACCCTCAGCTACCTTAAGCGCCTTTATTGCCACCTCTAGTTGAGACAAGTCTGGTTCCCTTGTAGTTAGTTTCTGCAATTTAAGTCCAGGGCACGAAAGGATTTTAGCTAAATTTCCGTCGCTTTTTCCCATCCACTTAATAATTTCAAAGCTCACACCTGAAATTAAAGGAAGAAGTATTATTCTATACATTATTCTTTCCCATATTGAATTCCAACCAGTTAAAGAAAAAACTATTATACTAACTATCATAACTAAAAACAGAAAGTTTGTACCACACCTTGGATGTAATCTTCCAAATTTAGCTGCATTTTCTGGAGTTAAATCAACATCATTTTCATAACAAAATATTGTTTTATGTTCCGCTCCGTGATATTCATATACCCTCTTAATATCTTCCATTTTCCCTATAAGATACACATATATTAAAAATATTGAAACTCTAATAATTCCTTCTACAATATTAAGACCCATTGCACTAGCACCTATTTTGCTAAAAATACTAGCCACAAGCGTTGGCAAAATAAAAAATAATCCAACAGAAATAATAAGCGAAAATACTAGTGATACTCCCATAATTACATCATTACTTTTTTCTTTGAATATCTTTTCTATCCACTTATCTACTTTAGAAGCTTCCCCTTCCTCTTCAAAGAAAGAAGCAGAATAATTCAACGTTTTTACCCCTATAACCAAAGATTCAATTAAAGAAACAAATCCCCTTATTATAGGTAGTCCTAAAATTTTATTCTTTTTAGTGTATGATGTGTAGCTTTTTTTTTCTACTACAATTTCACCTTGCGCATTTCTCACAGCAGTAGCAATTCCTGCGCTTCCTCTCATCATGACCCCTTCAATTACTGCTTGACCTCCAACATTTACCTTTCTAGCCATAGTTACACCCCTTCCCTAGGAACAATGTGACACTTTCTACATCTTGCTTCATATGAATCTGTAGCACCTATCAATACAATAGGATCCTCATATTTAGCCGGTTTTCCATTAATTAAACGTTGAGTTCTAGTAGCCGGATTGCCACACACCACGCAAATCGCCTGAATTTTATCAATAAATTCTGCCACTGCTAGAAGTGCTGGAATAGGTCCAAAAGGAACACCCCTAAAATCCATATCTAGTCCAGCGCATATAACCCTTTTATTATTATCAGCAAGTCTTGTAATTACTTCTATTATGCCTTTATCAAAAAACTGTACCTCATCTATAGCAATAACTTGAGTATCCTCATCTATAAGAGCTAATATCTGAGTGCTATCCTTAACTGGAACTGCGTCTACCTTAGTTCCACAGTGAGACACCACATCTACATTGCTGTATCTATTATCAATCTCAGGTTTAAAAACCTGTACTTTCTGCTTTGCGATTTTTATTCTTCTTATTCTTCTTATAAGTTCCTCAGACTTCCCACTATACATAGGCCCTATAATAACTTCCACCCAACCATGATCCTTAGGTCCATACATATTACTACCTCCAATTTGTTAATTCACATTCAAATAAAAACTTGTCCGTATACATTTTATCAAATTTACACAGTAAATCAAAGTAAAAAATATTTTTATTCTTATTGACTTAATTATTAATTATATGATAAAATTGAATAGTTGACAATACGGATACATATTTATTTTAGAAAGAGGTGAAAAATATGCAAGAAGGAATACATCCAGAATACCATAATGATACAGTTGTTAAATGCGCATGTGGAAACACTTTTATTACAGGATCTACTAAACAAGAACTTAAAGTAGACGTATGTTCTAATTGCCATCCATTCTATACTGGTAAGCAAAAGAACATTGATGCTGGTGGAAGAGTTGATAGATTCATGAAGAAATTTAACATAAAAAGTGAAGATGTAGAATAATATATTAATGGAAAAGATTTAATTATCTTTTCCATTTTTTTATTTCTATATTATTTTGCTAAAACTTCAAAATTCTTATTTATCATTTCTAAAAACTCATTGTTATTTTTAGTTTGGGATATTAAATTTAGGAGTTTTTCTGTTACACCTATAGAATTGCCTTCTCTATACATTATCTTTCTCAAATTGTATATAGTATCCATTTCAATCTTAGTAAGCAATAAATCTTCTCTTCTTGTTCCAGATTTATAGATATCTACCGCTGGGAATATTCTTTTTTCTTGAAGTTTTCTATCTAAATGAACTTCCATATTACCAGTTCCCTTAAATTCTTCAAAAATCATGTCATCCATTCTACTTCCTGTATCTACCAAAGCAGTAGCAAGTATTGTTAAACTTCCACCCTCTTCAATATTTCGAGCCGCTCCAAAAAATTTCTTTGGCATAAGTATTGCAGCTGGGTCAAGTCCGCCAGACAAAGTTCTTCCTGATGGTGTTACTGTTAAATTGTAAGCTCTAGAAAGTCTAGTTAAACTATCTAATAAAATAACTACATCTTGACCTTGTTCCACCATTCTTTTAGCTCTTTCAAGTACCATATAAGCTACTTTTGTATGGTGATCTGGTTCTTCATCAAAAGTTGAATAGATAACCTCACCTTTAATAGATCTTTGCATATCAGTAACTTCTTCTGGTCTCTCATCTATTAAAACAACAATTAATTTTATATCTGGGTGATTTATAGAGATACTATTAGCGATTTTTTTAAGAAGTGTTGTTTTTCCTGCCTTTGGTGGTGCTACAATTATACCCCTCTGACCTTTACCTATTGGAGAAATAATATCCATAATTCTTGACGACAAGTCATTTGATGTAGTTTCTAGTCTTAATCTCTGCGTTGGGTAAATCGGAGTTAATTTTTCAAAAGGTTTTCTACCTACAGCTCTATCTGGATTTTCTCCATTTACTCCCTGTACATATAATAACGCCTTAAACTTTTCTCCTTCTTTAGGTATTCTAACCTTACCTTCTACTTCATCACCTGTTTTCAGGTTAAATCTTCTAATTTGAGATGGCGAAACATAAATATCATCAGAACCCGATAAATAATTATTCCCTCTTAGAAAACCATAACTATTATTTTCTATTATTTCTAGTACTCCTCTTGCTGTTCCAGATTCATTTATCATTTCTTGCAATTTTTCTTTTTTATTTTCGTTTTGATTTTTAAAACCTGTATCAATTACTTGATTATCATTTTGATTTTTAAAACCTGTATCAATTAATTGATTTTCAGCAGATTGTGAACTTTGAATTGGAGTGCTTTCGATTTGTTTTTCTGATTTTTCTACAATACTATTCTCAATTACACTATTTCCAACTGTAGGAATGCTTTTAGGACTTATTTTTTCTCTTAGAATTATTCCATCCTTTTGCATAGAAACTGGTGTTATTTTCTTAATTTCTTCAATTAACTCACTTTTCTTAAATTTAGAAATATTTTTAATGCCGAGTTCTTTACAATGTTCCCGTAGCTCGACTACTGTCATATTGTCTATTTCTTTGTTTATCAAAATCTGCACCTCCGAAGGGTATTTATATAATATCTATTTAATAAATATCATGGGAATTTAAAAACGATTTAAGTATCCAATGAATTTTTTTAGAAATGATATATAGTGCTAATTATATCCTATTTAATAATTTTAATCCACTATATTTAAAATCCCCAGTGACCTTCCACGAGATCTTCCAATTGGGCTCTAATTTTTGAGTGAATCTCATAGTTTCTTATAATTTCCTATATTAAAGCATAAATTTTCTCTATAGTTTGTTTATAATCATTTACTTTTTCTATAACCTTTTGATTTTTACCAATTAAAAATACAGGTAAACCTAATTGCTCACATCCTCCTATGACCATGTTTCTTTTTAAAAGTTCATTAATGTTATAATGATATAAATGATACTCACCACATAGAGGACACTTAACTTTGATTAATATGTCATTACCTTTATTCATATTAACGGTCAAAGATGAAAATTTATTTTTCATTCTTTCTATTTCAAATATTGTCAGTTGTTCAATCTTATACTCGCCACTGGAATTCTTTAAAGCCATAGCAATATTAGTATCGAATATCAATAATTTCGCCTCCATATTTAAAATCTATTCATTTTCATAAAGTATTTAATAATTATCATAATCTTTTATTATTATCTTTAATATTAAATTCTATAAATCTTGTAGAATTCCTTCTAAATTTCAATTGATCTGAGAGTATTTATTTTATGTATATATTGTAATAGTTTTTATTTTTTTACAATTTGTCACAATTCTCTTCGCTATAAGTTTTTATTATAAATAAAATCATCCTATAGGATAGACTTTTAAATTCGTCTACTCTATAGGATTTATTTAAATCTTATTTATTATGTTCTATTTATGTTCTATCGAAGCCTTAATAAAATCAGCAAATAGTGGATGTGGATTATTAGGTCTAGATTTAAGTTCTGGATGAAATTGAACTCCAACAAACCAAGGATGATCTTTAATTTCAACTATTTCAACTAATTTTCCATCTGGGCTTGTTCCTGTAAGTATAAGTCCCGCATCTGTTACTGCTTTTTTGTAAATATTATTAAATTCATATCTATGTCTATGTCTTTCATATATAACTTCATCGGTATATGCCTCATGAGCATTAGAATCTTTTTTTAATTTACATGCATATAATCCTAGTCTCATAGTTCCACCTTTTTCATCTAAATCCTTTTGATCTGGCATTAAATCTATTACTGGATATTTAGTATCAGCATCAATTTCTGAGCTATTAGCTCCACTGAGTCCTGCTACGTTTCTTGCATACTCTATAACAGCACACTGCATTCCAAGACATATCCCGAAGAATGGGACTTTGTTTTCTCTGGCATATTTTGTTGCTTGAATTTTGCCTTCTATTCCCCTGTCTCCAAATCCACCTGGTACCAATATTCCTGAAACGTCGCCTAATATTTCGCTTGCATTTTCAGAAGTTACATCACAAGCATTTACCCATTTTATTTCTACATTGCAGTCATTAGCAAGACCACCATGGCTTAATGCCTCAACAACAGAAATGTATGCATCATGAAGTTCTACATATTTTCCTACTAGTGCTATTTTAACATTTCCAGATAGATTTTTTAATCTATCAACCATGTTTATCCACGCACTATTATCTATTTCATGACAATCTAGTTTTAATTTTTTGCATACTAGAGTATCTAATCCTTCTTTGTGAAGCATAAGTGGTATTTCGTATAAATTCTCAGCATCTAAGTTTTGAATTACAGAGTCAGCTTCTAAATTACAGAACAGACCTATTTTAGCCTTTAAATCCTCAGATATTTCCTTTTCAGAACGACATACTATTATATCTGGTTGAATACCTATACTTCTTAGTTCTTTTACAGAATGTTGAGTAGGTTTTGTTTTAAGTTCTCCAGCTTTTCTTAAATATGGTACTAATGTAACATGGATAAAACAAACATTTTCTATTCCTACTTCATATTTTACTTGCCTTATAGCCTCTAAAAAAGGTAAAGACTCAATATCTCCAACAGTTCCACCAATTTCAGTTATAACAACATCTACATCTTGTTCTTTAGCCACTCTATAGGCTCTTTCTTTTATTTCATTAGTTATATGTGGTATTACTTGTACAGTGCCTCCTAGAAAATCTCCTCTTCTCTCTTTTGATATAACTGACCAGTATACTTTTCCTGTAGTTACATTACTGCTCTTACTTAAATTTTCATCAATGAATCTTTCATAATGTCCTAAATCTAAATCTGTTTCCGCACCGTCATCTGTAACAAAAACTTCTCCATGTTGATAAGGACTCATAGTACCTGGGTCCACATTTAAATATGGATCAAATTTTTGAATAGAAACCTTAAGCCCTCTATTTTTTAAAAGCCTCCCAAGAGATGCTGCCGTTATACCTTTTCCTAGGGATGAAACTACCCCGCCTGTGACAAATATGTACTTAGTACTCATACTTTCTCCTCCTATGTTTTTATTACTCATTGTAATTTAATATTTTTAACTTTTAAGTATTTTTCAACCTCTAAAGTATTAACAATACATGATTATGTAAAATTTTAAAAAAGTCTATACTATTTTTTTATAAAATAGCTTGACAAACGCCCCATGAAATTTTATAATAGAAATTACCCTATAAAAATAATGGTATAATTATAATGGTATAGTTTTTTTTAAAACAATATTAATATCTTATCACACTTCTTTATCAATCACCAGTGTTTTTTACTTTTCTTTTTTCGATCTAATATTATATGATCTTGTAAGTCTTTACGCATTCAAATCCATTTTATCTAATTCGTTTTCTATTGCAAAATACATTTCTCTAAATTCTATATTTATAAAAAACCGTTCTTCTGCTTTTTTCAATCCATAGTTAATTGCTCTTTTGCTATAAATTGCAAAATCTTTAGTTACACCCTCTGCATCTTTGCATTTATACTTTTTTAATAATAAGAACAAAATGTATTTACATTCTTTATCTCTTAACATTTTTATTTTTTCATCCCTTTTTATTCCTTTAACGTAACAAATAGCTTCTATTATCTTCTCATAATTAATATTTTTAAACATCAAACCACTCCTAGATTCTCTATTATTTCGTTAATTAAATTATTGACAATAATCCACAAAAACTATCAATACAATAAAATTTTTAACTTAATATCCATAAAGAAAAAATAAGTATGCAATCTATATTCCGAATAACTAATTAAAAGCATTCAAAGGCTTGTTTTACGAAGATAATGTTTAAAATAAGGACTTTAGTAAGACGTTAGTTTATATTATGTCTTCTAAAGTTTGTAAATCAGGATTAAAATTAATGAAATGTTTGAATTTTTTAGAAAATCCTAGTGGCAAGAATCCTATTGCTGATAGTAAAAAGCAAGTTAAAATAATATATTTTATTACTATAAATTCGGCCACGATACCTCCTACAGCCATGGCTATTGGAACTAATCCTCCAGTTACAGTGTTCATAATCGAAAAAACTTTCCCTCTCATTTCCTGTGGTACAGTTAACTGAATTGTTGCATTTATAAGCGTATTTACAATTGCATTAAAAAAACCTGCTATGAATAGTAGTAATAACATATACTTAAAATCAAACATAGGAAATGTTGCGAATGTTATAGAAAATATTATACCTGCAATTATAAAAATACTTAGTCTCTTTTCATAAGGTATCTTAACAAATGAAATTAAAGCCATGCCTGTAAACATCCCCCCAGTTAATAGTGCAACTGCAACTCCATATTTGCCTGATCCAAGACCCTCTGTTCTTTGAAATAAAGGTACTATTAAAATAATCCCCATATTAGCAAGAAAATTTAGAAAAGCTGCTACAATTATGAGATACCTAAGCCCTTTAAAGTTCCATACAAATTTAAAGCCTTCTTTTAAATCTTGTTTAAAACTGTCTCCAGTGCTCTGAATAGCTTTTTCTACACTAACCATCCTCTCTATTTTAGGCACTTTTATAAATACTTCCGTAAAGGCTGAAACAAGATAGGATATACCATTTGTTAAAAACATTATTGGCGCCCCTACTAATTGATACATAAATCCACCTAAAGGGTTAGCTAAAATATTTATTCCTGTTCCAGCCATGCTTAAAGCTGAATTTGCTTGAATAATCTTATCACTTGGGACAATATCTGGTACTGTAGAACTTACTGTAGGATTAAAAAATGCTGCGCATATACCTAAAACAACACCCGCTGCAAAAACCATCCAAATTTGCACAAAGCCGAGTATTGCTGCTATGCCTACTGCTGTAGTTACAATCCCTCGTACTAAATCCATTAGTACAATCATATTCCTTCGATTACATCTGTCCACTATAACACCTGCAAAAGGTGATATTAATATTCTTGGCAAGGCAGATGCCGCCATTAGTGTCCCCATAAGCCCAGTTGAACCTGTTACTGCAAGTACCCAGAAACCCAGGGCTATCTCATATATTACATCTCCAAACGCCGAAACTATCTGCCCTTGCCATAATAAAAAGAAGTTCATTGTCCATAGTTTTCCTGTTGATTTATTTTTAATATTTACCTCAGTATCTTTTTCTACAATCTTCATTTTATTCCCCCCAATTTATTTACAAGTTAAATGTTTTCTTCAAAAATTCAATAGACTCTCTTAATGTATCCTTATTAACGACATAATAAGTCTTTTGCGCTCTTTTTTCAGACTTAACTAAATTTACACTTGCCAAATAATTCATATGATATGACACTGTAGCCATGGAAATGCCATATTTATTAGCTATTTCCTGACTATAGACTTCTCCATCCATAAGATACTTTAGTATATTAAATCTTGTTTTATCACACAAATTTTTATATATGTTAATATTTTTTTCAAATACATTTTCTCCACTTAATCGTTTAGTTGTTGCTTCAAAATCTCTTCCGAGGAGCATATATAATTTTTTATCTGATTCATGAAACACACAACTAATTGAATTAAAAAAAACAGTACTAACGAATATTTCATCATAATTATCAAATTTAAAAAATGCATCATTGAAGTTTCCGAGTATTTTCTGTAAAAATTTAATTCCGTTGTTATTTATATTTCCTTCAATATAATTATTAAATACTTCTATTGATTTTGCATATTTCTCCATGGTCTGTTCATATTGAGGGATATATTCCTCAATAAACTGCTTAAATTCTCTTACCCATTTTTCAC
>Ga0209123_1003422_pt1 | contig 11887 bp, 6 predicted proteins | sample BarGraIncu00431A_FD_184500 | JGI IMG/M metagenome (GOLD analysis project Ga0209123, IMG submission 184500) | Arctic peat soil microbial communities from Barrow, Alaska, USA - Barrow Graham LP Incubations 004-31A (SPAdes) (version 2) | ecosystem: Environmental > Terrestrial > Soil > Wetlands >...
GTGAATGCAAATATATAACTTTGGTTTGATGTCAACACAGATGTTAGTCCGATTCAATATAATTTTATTAAATTTGCCGGAACAGATTCTGTTTATCGAAGGGATATGAACATGTACACGTGCGTTACAAGTGCAAAGAAGTTGGAAGCAGTAAATTACACGGATAAATAGTTAGGTTACTGTTCAATTACACAGTTTAAGCGTCTAATAGTTATTATCTATAAGACAACTCATTATTTTGAATATTCTTAATGTAAAATATAGATTATGAAAACAATTAAAAACGAAGCAGAATACAATGTCGTTATGCAGCGCATTGACGAATTGATAAAATTGACCGATGACGATACACCAAAGACTGACAAAAACCTAATTGAACTCGATATGCTTTCTGGACTTGTTGAAGAATATGAAGATGCTCTTTTCCCTCAGTTGGGCATAGGTTGACGGCATTTAGCAAGGCTTTTGCACTGCATATCCAGATAGAAAAAGGTACATGTAATTGTGCTTTTTTCTATGGCAGTACATTATTATTTAAAACAGTACATTTACAGAATTATCACTCAGATGATAGGACTATATCAGTGCGACTTATTAAATAGTGAAACGAAGAGCTTTTAATATAGTTGCTTGCAAAAAACAATAAATCAGATATTAGTCCTTTTCTAAGCATCTAATACTTGCAATATGTTGACTATCATTGCAATTTTCAGAGAGGGTGAACTCTTTAAAAAAGATTGATTGTGCTGATGCGATTCCCATTAAGTAAAGGATGTGTCTGCTATTCTTAATAAGGATATTTTACCCGTAAGACTTCAAAGTTCTTGAATCATTACTCCTCTTGACTCATTCTTAAATCTTATATAAATATGTATATTTTTGTAGAAAAAGTATCATGTTCCGTTTTTATTGACTAATTTAGTGGACTAGTATTTAGAGTCTTCCTTCATTTTGATAGAATAATAGATTTACTGTATTTATTGACAGTTCAAATTATTTCTGCTCAAAACACTCCCTTTTCTTACCCTTTATTGCCCTCCTAAATTGCTCGTCCTAATTATTTTCGGTTGTCCAGAGTTAATCATCTAATTATTAACATATTATATTTTCGCTTGTCCTAGTTTTTTTCACCCCTTTTTTTGATGGTTTAAAGATAGAATGTTATTTTTATTGCTTGGATTTGTTGAATTCATATGATTATTCATTGAGTTCATATAATATAATACTTTTTGTATTATCGAATTCACAGCCTCACTTTGTGATAAGAAAAAACAAACTCAGCCGCAAAGTGGCAATAATATACAATAAGCCCTATCAATAGAAGCATGAAAAAAATTACACTTTCCCTATTTTCTATTCCCTTAATGGTAATAAGCCTACAGGCACAGAATCTTCACAAACTAAGCACAGAACGCAACGCTTACCGTGCAACCGATCAACTGGTAAAACAACAAGTAGAATACAATGACCCCGGCAGTTCGGGCAAGAACCTGACTTGGGACTTTCGATTTCTGCAGCCCATTAATGAAGAATATACCCTCAACTATTTTATCCCCGACAGTACCAATATGATACGATTGTGCGGACAGGAACACAACACCCGTTATTATTTCCGGCAGCAAAAGGATAGTCTGCAAGCCGTGGGGTATGAAAATTCCACTACCTATATGGAATATCCTACACCCGAACTACGGATGCGTTTCCCTTTTGCTTATGGTGATACCTTGTTTAGCTACTTTGTGGGCAAAGGGCAGTATTGCCACCGACTTGATCTAGCTGTAAAAGGCTATACACGAGTTGAAGCCGACGCCGAAGGCGAATTACTCTTGCCCAAAAGCGAAACGGTAAAAAAAGCAATGCGAGTACGCACCCTCCGTCACTATACCGAAACGGGAAAAGACAGCGTGGAAATGACTCTCGACACCTACTCGTGGTATGCTGCGGGTATACGCTATCCTGTGTTCGAAAGCATCAAAACTACTCTGAGCAAAAAAGGAGATAAAAAGGATGAAAAGGGCGAGAGCATGAAAGATACCACTGTTTTTAGAACTTCCTTTTACTACCCACCCGAAAAACAAACCTCACAAGTAGAAACAGCCCCTATCCCTGAGGAAGCTAAAACAGCAGACCTCGGAGCAGCCGCCGTATTTACCGAAGCACAACTTATGCCTAACCCGGTAATTGATAATCTCTATATCAAATACAAACTGGTACGCCCTGCCAAAGTTTGGTTTACAGTGCATAACAACATCGGTATACCTCAACGCAACACTTCGCCACAACAGCTTGGAGAAGGGGAGCATAGCACCACCGTAGCTATGAGTGGTCTTATCCCCGGAGTATACAGCTTGTTTGTACATGTGGATGATATGATAATGAGGTTGAATGTGGTAAAACAGTAACTATCTTAATCATAATTAATAGAATTAGCAGGATTTGAAAAAGTATAAATCATACAAAGAGAAAAAATATAACAGATCATATATGAAACGATTAACATTTTTTATTATTAACCTGACATTTTGTTTGCTTATGCAAGCACAAATACCGACAGCACCCACTAACTTACAAAGTCCGAATGCAGCAAGTCTGGGTCTTTATGGAGAAGTACCAGTATCGCTCTTTACCGGGATTCCTGAAATATCAATACCATTGTACACCATCTCTCAAAAAGATTTTAGTGTTCCAATTACGCTGAGCTATCATGCCGGCGGAGTACGCCCCGATCAACATCCGGGATGGGTTGGAACTAACTGGACATTATTTGCCGGAGGCTGTATTTCCAGAACAGTAAAAGGAAGGACAAGAGATGAATTGGATTATGGGAATGCACCTAAAGCAGGTTTTTATTGGAGATATGCTGATGTCAAGAAAAAGAATTGGGATCTCATCACTACACTGGTAGATGATTATAACAATGGACTCTCATATTATGGTAATAATCAAATGGGGGATGATAATAAAGATTTACAGGCAGACGAATTTTCTTTTAATTTCGGTGATTATAACGGTAAGTTTCAACTCAATGAAAACGGTCAGTGGATTGTAACATGCAACAAACCCGTAAAAGTCATATTTGATAATACATTTTTAGATGCTCCTAATTATCTATTTTATCCTGCGCCATCTTCGAGCCAAAATGTTTACTATCCAAAGTATTGCAAATCATTTTCGGGATTCACACTTGTAGCTGAAAATGGGGTAAAATATATTTTTGGAGGTAGTATAGACTATATTGAATATTCCAAATCATTTTACGATGATGAAAGGTTAATGAAGACTGGAAAATACTGGGCTGCGAATTCATGGACTGCGAATTCATGGTATTTAAAAGAAATCGACTCTCCAAATGTCGACTCTCCAAATGGCGAAAAGGTTACGTTTGAATATGAGAGAGGCTCGTTTATTGATCAAATGTATATTTCGTCATATCAAAGAGCATACCATACCATTTCTGCTGGAAGCCCTTTAATACAAGTACTTGGAGATGTTTTAGGGTTAAATTATATCGAATTGCTTCTTGGCAATCCTAATGCTCTCTTAAACATCTCTACTGAGTGTAGTGCATTTGGTGGAGATCCATTAGCAGAAGGACTATGTTATGCAGCTCAACTGATATCTCCTTTGTATCTGAAAACAATTACAACACCCGATTGCACTGTTCAATTTATCTCTAATCAATCAACAGAGTTAAGATATGACTATAGCTTATACGCGAAGAAATTAGGTCTATTAAATACTTCCCTAATATCCTCATCAGAAACCACCCCACTGCTATTACCACTGTTATCTACTGATGCTATTTCTGGAGAGGAAACTCTAAAGAAATTACAATGGAGAAAATTGAATTCTATCTTGATCTATAAAGGGAGCAGTCCTTTAACGGATATAAGGAACGCTATAAAGATCTATTCTTTTGTATATAATAATACGGACACAGAAAGGCTTTTTCTAACATCGTTGACTAGCGATAATGGTGCTAAAACTTATAGTTTTATGTATGATCAAAAGGATCTCCTCCCACCGTATTTAGCAAGCATGACTGATCATTGGGGATTTTACAATGGGACAAAAGCCGATATTGGTGGGGATTATTATAATGGCAAGCACATGAATGACTATTATAACCAGCGCAATACAAACCCAAGTGTCATGCTGTATGGTTCGTTGAAAAAAATAACCTACCCTACTGGTGGCACCACTGAGTTTACCTACGAGGCGAACCAATATAGCAAGCAACTTAAGATTAATCGCTGGGGGGGGGTTGATTTTGCAGGTGGAAACTATTATACGGGCGGATTAAGGATAAAAAAAATGGTAAATTATGCCAACGATGGTTTCGCTCCGGTTGAAAAGAATTATTATTACACGCAAGATTATCCCTCATCCAAAAGCGGCTTTTCATTTTCAACAGGAGTCTTGGGAGGGTTGGTTCGGTATAATAATTTAATTAAATTACCTACATCGTATTCCACAGTAACCTATGCTGAGGCGATTTTCTCTTCTCAATCGGTTTTGCCCGCAAGCACAAACAGCATGGGAAGCCATATAGGATATTCGCAGGTGGCGGAAGAAAATTCGGATGGGAGTTACACTATCTACAAATATACTAATTTTGATAATGGTTATTTGGATGAAAAATTTGATGCAACTGCCCAAATCGCATTGACTCCATATCAACCTTATAATTCAAAGGAGCAAGACCGAGGTCTTCTATATCAAAAAGAAACGTATGACAACTTGGGTAAATTAAAAATACTTGAAAAAAGGCAATATGTCAAAAGCACGAACAATACTCCTGATTATCTTGAAAATATGGACGGAAATGTCACATCTCTATGTCAAAATTCTTCTTTAACTTATTCTACGGGTACAGTTTATAAAAAATACACCTATACCAATTTGTTGAAGGACATAACAACTAACTTTTATGAAGATCAATCTCAACCCTTAGTCCAATACCAGAATTTTACCTATAACAATTACAATCAAATAACAAAAGATATGACCCTGACCAGTGATGGGAAAACCAAGATTAAGAATACCTATTACCCGTTGGAGATATCCAAAGGGACTTTACCCTCTGTTCAGGTAAAGGATTATTCCACGCTTGCAACATCTCTGCTGAACAACAACTGCTTGAATTCTCTAATTGCCGAAGAGGATTTTATAGGAAGCAAATTTACCAATGGAATTTACAACGACTACACTTTAACGACAAAAGGACAGCCATTGTTATCCAACGTATTCCTGTCGAATACTGACAAAACATTCCGAAAAGTGTATGATTGCACAAAATTTGACAAAGCCGGAAATCCGCTATCGGTAACAGGCAAGGATCAGTTGAATACCGTTTATCTTTGGAGCTATAGCTACAGATATCCTGTTGCCGAAATAAAAAACGCATCGTATCAACAAGTGCAAGATGCTCTTGGTGAAACATACATCAATAATTTATCCAGTATGCTAAACCCTGCCGATGCGGATGTAGGAGTTTTAAACAGTCTTCGTACTTCCCTGCTTAATGCACAAATTACAACTTATACTTTCAACTCATTGGTTGGAATATCGTCAATAACCGATCCACGAGGAATAAAGACTAGTTACAGCTATTACCCTCTTACTGGTCGCCTATATTTATCAAAAAACAATGACGACAACATCTTAGCACGTTATGCCTATCAAATTGATCCTTATAATGGAATGGGAGGATATACTGCACCAGTAGCAACAGTAACCCCCGGAGCTACAAGTTACCTTCCTGGGACTACAGGTACTGCTGCACTGGGTAACGTATCAGGAGGATCGGGTAGTTATACCTATAGTTGGTACTTGAAAAACAGCACCGGCACCGTGTTAGCAAGTAATTTGAATACTACGTCCACGTCGTTTTCGTTTCTTTGTTCTCAACCCGGAACATTAACTATCCAGTGTTTAATCACCGATAATAGAACCGGACTTTCAACAACAGTCTCAACTACTTTCACCTCTGGTGTGGTTCCGGTTTATGGCAATTTTTACACTCATTCCGGTTATGTATATCCATATACCAGTCTTTATAAAATGATGAGTACTGTCATATTCGAATTAGTATTTCTACCTACCAGCTCTCCAATGAATGTTGGTACTGATTACTATATTGCCGATGTATCTGCAGGTTTTCAACCATCAGGTATTCGTACTATTTCTTATACCACTGGTGGAAGAACCTGGAATATCACGGTTAATCCCGGTGGTAGTGTCTACTGTAAAATAGTAAGTGGAACCTCTCTTCCTGTTGGTAGTGCTGTAGATACTGGGACGTTATCGTATAATCTCTAATTAGGTATCAATCAGACTAACAATATATAATTTATACTAATCATGAAATCAAAAATATATTTCCTTTTAGCCCTTATTCTTCTTTGCTTTGGAGAACTAAGTGCACAAAACAATTCGAAAGAATTAGCAAAAGCTTCCGCAAAAGCATCTGCCGATAGCAGTTATATTGCTGTAAATAAAAAAGCCGGTTGGCAGTTTTTCAGTTCGTACTTAACTCCTATCAAAACCGATAGTGTAATGATAGAAATGGTTGTACAGCATGACCGCACTATCGATTGGAAGCAGGAACAGTTGGTGGGACGTATCAGATTAACTTCAATGTTGCCTAAGGCAAGTCAAACCATATCGTTTAGTTTGATATTCGACGTATATCAATTACGCGTGGAACCGAATGGGAGATGTTATCTCCGCTTAGCCTCAGGCTCATTGCCTGATGGTGATCCGGTGATAATTCCTGTACGAGCGGTGTATAAACGGTGATATATCAAACCTTGAGTTTAAATCGCTGACAGTGGCTATGTCCGGTGTCAGCGATTAACGAGAATAAATAATAAACTCTGACAATGGTTGAAAACCCTGTTAGCAGTTGATCAACATGAAACTTTACAAACTTATACAATATGAAATCATTTTATAAAATTATAGCATACCTTTCTCTGCTCCCCCTCAGGAAGTTGGGGTGCTTTCTGTTATGCACTTTACCCTTGTGGCTATCGGCGCAGAGCAGCACTCAAAACTATATTGTCACCACGGTACCTTATCAAGCAGTAAGCAACCCTACAACCCTGACCGATGCTAATTCAAGCTCCAATTCTAACTCCAGCATTCAATATTTCGATGGGTTGGGACGACCTGTGCAGACAGTGCAAAAAGCCATAACACCATTCGGCAAGGATTTGGTGAACTTTACCGAGTATGATGCTGTTGGGCGGGAGTATAAACACAGGCTGCCTGCTCCGGCTACCGGAAACACCGGGGCATATGTAAATCCCATCGATTTTATCCCACTGACAAATACGCAATATACAAGCAGTGAGAAAGCGTATGCTACTACTGAATTTGAATCCTCGCCACTAAACCGCGTAACCGGACAGTATGGTGTAGGAACAGCTTGGTACACTGCTACAAAAAAGACAGGATTGGATTACAAGACCAATGCCGCAAGCGAAGTAATCTACTTTACTGTAAACACCAGCAACCAGTTGGTACGTGGCAATGGCACTACGAACTATTACGATGCCAACACTCTGTACAAAACCGTAGCGACCGACGAAGACGGCAAATCCACTACCGAGTACAAGGACAAACAAGGGCGTGTGGTGATGAAGCAAAATAGCACCGATGTGCGCACCTACTATGTGTACGATGACTTCGGTCGCTTGCGCTATGTGATTCCCCCAAATGCTGTCGACCTGCTCACCGCCGATGGCGTGATAGAAGATGCCAACAGCGCACTCGTCAAGTTTGGCTATCTCTACCAGTACGACGAACGGGGCAATTGTAACTTCAAACGTCTGCCGGGTTGCGAGCCGATTCTTATGGTGTACGATTTGGCGGATCGATTAGTAGCTTCGCAAGATGGCAATCAGAAATTAAATGGTCAATGGACTGTAAATAAATACGATGTATTCAACCGCCTACTTTACTCTTTTATAGCGACTAAATCACAGGCAGACATTGCTTCTGCTCTGGGCAGCAACCCTATTAACGAAACACCTGGAACAAACATTCTAACCGGAGGATATACATTAACCGGTAGCATTCCTGTTACCGCCATGCTCACGGTAAACTACTACGACAATTATAGTTTTATACCTTCCGGCAATACTCTTAACTACGATAGTAGCCAGGAACAAAACGGATATACTGCATATTATAGCAATGCCAAAGGTCTGCTAACCGGTACCCGGGTGTATCATCTGAATGATCCCAATGCATCCGAAACTACCGCCTTGTATTACGACAAATACGGACGCGTGGTACAAACACGAGCAACCAATCATTTGCTTGGATATGATATAGTGTATAATGAGTTGAAATTTACAGGAGTACCGGCTCGCACCTACAAAACCCACGGCAAAAATGGTGCTTCGGCTACCATTACCGAGCTATACACATATGTTTATAATAAAGCCCAACAACTCCAAGTCACAAGGTATAGTTTGAATAGTGGAAGTACGGTTGTGCTAGCTTTGAATACCTATGATGAGTTGGGAAGACTTACGACTAAAAATCGTCATACCAACGCAGATACTGAAACTTTTGCTTACAATATTCGTAACTGGACGACAAACATTACTAGTGGAGGATTCACAGAGAATCTGTATTATAATGCCAACCCTCTGAATAGTAATGCTACTTATAATGGAAATATCTCGTACAGCACCTGGACGTATAACGGTGCGACAAAGGGGTATTTGTACGATTACGATGGTTTAAACAGGCTTCTTTCGGCCAATTTTAAGCAAGTGTCATCCGGTCTGGGTGACGATAGTTTCAACGAAGCTTTTACTTATGATAAAATGGGTAATATTCTTACCTTGAAGCGCAAGAAGAATTATACTCAGATAGATGATTTGGTGTTTCATTATAGCAACAATGAGAAAAGTAACCAACTGCAGTACATCGATGATGGCGGAGTAACTCAGAGTCAGTATTTAATTAAAGAATATCAGAATAAATCGACTGCTCAGGCTGAGTTTACGTATGATGCCAATGGCAATATGACTAAAGATTTAGACCGGGATATATACACTATTAAATATAATGTATTAAATTTGCCGGACGTTGTTCAGTTTAAAAACGGGAATCAAATAAAAAACACCTATAATGCCGGTGGGCAAAAGCTAGGAACGGAGTATTTCACATGGGTACCCGGTGCTAATGTGCCTCTAGTTAATACAGGTGATGTGCTTAATATAAGTTATTCGCAGGGAGCGGTTGATCAAGATGGTACAGCTTATATTGGTAATGTAGAGTACAATACTAAAAATGGAAATTCTTCGCTTACCGCCATAAGCCGTATTCAGAACATGGAGGGTTATGTAGAAAACATTTCCAGTCCAAATTATTACTATTATCGTAAAGATCATTTAGGTAATAACCGAGAAGTATGGCTGGCAAATACAAATACCACGAAACAATGGACACAGTATTACCCCAGTGGATTACCGTGGGTAACCACTTCAAATGATAACCTTAGTACACAGCCCTACAAGTATAACGGCAAAGAGTTTGTGGAAATGCATGGGTATGATACTTATGATTATGGGGCAAGAGGATACTATGCAGCAAGTAGCAGATTTACGAGTGTGGATCCACATGCAGAGAATAATTATTCAATATCACCTTATGCCTATTGTGAGAATAATCCTGTAAATGCAATTGACCTTGATGGACAAGATTGCTTAATTACAATTCAAAGAGATAAAAAAACAAATGAAATTACTGGAGTTACCATTTCGGCAAAAGTATATATTACAGGGGATCGAGCTAAGGGGATGGATAATCAACTAAATGCTGAGGCCAAAAACACTTTTAAAGCAGATGGAATAGTGAAGTTTAATGTAAGCTACCAATATGTCGACAAGGCACCGGATAAATTAGCTGCAGGCGAAAACGTATTGACTTTTAGCAATGAAAATTCGAATAGTGAAGGTGGTCATATAGATAATGCTTATATGAATAATGTATCTAACGAAAGGCATGATGGCAACAGAGGTACAATTTATGCAAATGGAGACCTTAGATCAGTAATGCATGAAACAGGCCATTTTTTAGGATTGCCAGATAGATATGACATGATTAACGATGGTTGGAACCCGACATATCCAGAAACTCATCCTGGCTTCGATTCTGATTTAATGAATTATTCTAAGAACGGTGGCAAGTTATTGGATAAAATCTATTATGACCAATATATTACAAGAGCAAAAAGCGTTGATCCAAATGTTAAGCTAATAAAATCATACAGGGAAATTGGGCGAGATAAAAATGGGTGGTTGCTTACTAACCCCAAATATGAGAAAGGAGGAAAACATGCATATAACTCAGCAGCACAATAAAGCTATAATAGCATTTATTTTTCTTTTATCTTGTTTATTTATTGTGTCATGCAAACAGAATAAAAGCTCGAAAAGCATAGTTTTAAAATATGGTATCGAATTCAATCCAGTAAGGTCATTTATAGGTCTTGAGCCAATAAATAGAAATTGGGAATCACATTCTAATAAATTTAAGCACGTCAATCACCCTAGCTTTATTAGAATTGACTGGTGGGATAAAGCTACTTATCCTGGCAAAGTGATTAAAAAACCATGTTATGCTTGCAAATCAATTTTTATGGATTTTGGGATAATTATATGGGAAACAGATATGTATATTTCATCAGAGCGTTTCATAATAAAAAGTACAAATGGGAACATACTTAGAATAAATAAAACATTAACTTACAGGTATAGATATGAGCCAGATAATTTTTATAATGTGGGGTGGGATTACTACTATGGTACAGATTCAAATGAAAAAGTAAGTCGTTTCATTTCAAAGCAACAAGCAGATTCAATATTATATTCATGGGGGTTGTCTAGATCCAGATTATGATAATGTTTCAAATTTGATATTAGCAAAATAAAAATATTTAATTAACGAATATTTATAAGAACAGGACAAAAGATGGTGGGCGTATGCTCACCATCTTTTGTGGTAATGTATCAGATTTGACGTTACTTAAATAAGTGCATGTAAATCAATGAAGATTTATATGATTGTAATCGGAAATGGTGGGTGTATGCTCACCATTTCTTATTTTTATAGGCTTAAAATCAATCAAAACAATAAAACATGAGTGAAAATAGCCCTTCATGTATCAGAATTGGTGTTAGCCACTTTTGCCTAGTCCTCACGGATATATAAACATTAATTACTTGCACAAAAGTGCGGGCTGGTCGGTGGGATTAATTTCAAATCCCACCGACTTGTATTCTTAGGATCTGTGATCCGTTCTTTAAATTATCAGAATAATTTGACTATATTTGGTTTTATACTAACATTAAGGTGTAAGTTGAATTTATAAGCGGATTGAAAATCCTTATAATACAAAAGTTGGGGTTGCCTTGTCATTATTGTTTTTTTAAATACAGCAAATTAACTCGTCCGACAGTTCAATTTTTAAACTATTTATGCATTTCTCTTGTTTAAAATAGCAAAAGGTACAATTTTGAAAAAATAGCATTACCTTTGTGCAAGAAATAAATAAAGACGATAAAATGTATTTGACTACTAGTTTGACTACTCAGAAAGCAATTTTAAATTGCACTCATCTGACAATCAACTAAATAAACTAATTTAGGGGCTGTTTGGTTTTGACAGCAGGTAGAACTGATATGTAAGCATGTCGAGCGTTGTGAAGCTGGCTCGTAAATCTCGGAACACAAACTTATAACTGGCGAAAATAACTACGCTCTTGCTGCTTAATCGAATCATAGTAGATAAGCTTAATTCCGGTACTAGGTACTAGAACGAGACATTTCCCGGCGGCCGTCGCTTCGAGGCCAATGATCAGGAG
>Ga0209123_1003423_pt1 | contig 11886 bp, 9 predicted proteins | sample BarGraIncu00431A_FD_184500 | JGI IMG/M metagenome (GOLD analysis project Ga0209123, IMG submission 184500) | Arctic peat soil microbial communities from Barrow, Alaska, USA - Barrow Graham LP Incubations 004-31A (SPAdes) (version 2) | ecosystem: Environmental > Terrestrial > Soil > Wetlands >...
TTTTCCCGCGAACTGAACAAACTCCGCAGCGATTTGCTGCATTTCGTCACCATGATTGAACTGGAACTCGATTTCAGCGAAGAAGAGGTGGAATTTGCCAACCGCAAAGACCTCAAGGACCTGTCCGAAAAGCTCGAAAAGCACCTCCACCGCCTCATGGACTCCTTTCACCTGGGAAATGCCCTCAAAAACGGCATACCGGTAGCCATTGTCGGAGAAACCAATGCCGGTAAATCTACCCTTCTCAACCAACTTTTAAACGAAGACCGCGCCATCGTTTCCAACATCCACGGCACCACCCGCGATGTCATCGAGGATACCGTCAACATTGGCGGCGTAACCTTCCGTTTCATCGATACAGCCGGCCTTCGCAAAACTCAGGATGAAATTGAGTTGATGGGCATTGAACGCACCTATCAGAAAATCGAACAAGCCCACATCATCCTTTGGATCATCGATTCTACTCAGGTAACCGAGCATATTGAATGGATGGCCAGTAAAATTATTCCCCGAGCCGAAGGAAAAACGTTGATGGTGGTTTTTAATAAATCGGATAAAATCAACAAAGAAGAACAATTGGTTCTGGACGTGTTGTTTAAGAATTATTCCAAGAGTCGCATTCATATTTCAGCGAAGAAAGGTGAAAATCTGGATCTCCTTCGTGCGAAATTGCTGGAGGTTGCTGGGCTGCCGGATTTGGAGCGTCAGGATGTTGTGGTCACTAATTTAAGGCATTTCGAAGCGCTTTCGCTGGCTCATGAGGCGATACTTCGTGTTCAGAACGGGCTACGCAACAATCAGTCGAGTGAGTTTTTGTCGCAGGATATTAGGGAGTGTTTGCACCATTTGGGGCAGATAACGGGGTTGATTACGAGTGATGAGGTGTTGCAGAATATTTTTAAGAATTTCTGTATTGGGAAGTAACCACACTCCTATTAGCACTTCCCAAACGTTTGGACAGTGCCAAAGTATAGAAAACAACCTCGCTTCTCAAATCCTTTTTTCTGATACAAACCTAAGAGTTGTGTTTATTTGTGTTTATTACAGTTATTTTTTCTTCGATTACCTGTACACTTTTCGATTAAATTGCACATTTAACAGGCTTTCATCACACATTTAAACATGAATTATCTTTTTAAAAATCTCTTCTTAATTTCTGATAATTCAATAAAAGTATTATTTTCTTTAATCTTCCAGAACTTCCATCCGTTAACACTAAGATTTACAATTGCCCTGGCTGCACCGCTTGGAAAAGGGAATAGTTTCTCTTCTCCATTAAATTTTAACAAAATAGCACCATCCTTATTTAATAATCCTTCAATATTTATATCTGACGATGCATACACTTTTGTATTAGGTTTTATGAAACCCTCATCAATCAATGTTTTTAAATCAATATCAGGACTCTCTTGGTATTTCATATCTTAATCTTTTACTGAAAAACGTATTTTAAAAAGATGCTTTAGCGACATTTTTACAGAGTTAAAATAATCGCTAATGCCATAACAATCAAATAATATTCTTTCAAAATTAATTCTATCTACTTGCTCGATCTCTTGCTCAAGGGGATATCTGTTTCTTTGAGTAATAGGCTCAAATGCATTAATAATATTTGTTTTTTGAGCATCACTCAAAACATTTGGATTCAAAACCTTAAAATCTCGTTCAAACTTTGTTTCTCTTAAATCTAGTGCTCCTAATCCTCTCCCAAACCCAAAACTTTCAATAAAAAACATACTTAATATACTATTCAATAAGGCTAATAAAAGCTGTTTGCTTTCCTGCTGATATTCAGGTTTTATTGATAAACCAATCATTCTTTGATCAATGAACGAACGATTTCTAAACAAAGCAATAAATAAACTTTTATCATAATTTACATTTGCCACGAAATCTGCCAAATTATCTGTTCTCATCTCATACCAATGCATATTTGCTCTTGATAATGATTGTATAAGGGGAATTCCAGTCTCATTATTTTGATTCTCAAAAGACTTAATCCAGTTTAAGGCACCAGTGTGATTAAGATCCTGTAATTCTTGAAGTGTTTTAGAACAACAGAAGGCCTCTTTATCTGCAGTACAAAATAAACCAGTTGTTTTTCTTAAGTTTTTCAAAACAGGCTTAATATATTCAGATTCAATATTATGACCAAAAGCTGGATAGAATAGTGCATTCCAGCCTCTTCTTTCACCTCGAGTAAAATTAAATATTCTATTACAATCAATTAGTTTATCTGAAACAGCATTAAGCCAACTCAAATCAGAGAAATAGCCACACCAAGGAATACCGATTGCTTCAAGTCTTTTGATTTGATTTATTGAATATGTTTGAGTTACCACGGTTTCTGAATCTTCCTTTAATAAAATCGTTTCGCTAAGCTGCTTGATATCAGCAATTGAATCAATTTTTTCATTTAATGTGCAAAAGGCAATTTCTCTCTGAAGATCAAAATCAGTGGCAGGATCTCGTTTACTCGCAATAAAAAGTGTAGTGACAACATCTGCATTATTAAACCATTTGCCTTTTGCTGAAATTACAACAATCTCAATATCAAAATATTTCTGAACTAGTTGAAGAAATAATTCTCCATAATCTGTACCTAACCATGCATTTGAAAGTACCAATCCGATTTTCCCATTTTCAGATAGAATATTGTGAAGATAGAATGGTATAAAGGCAAAAATATCACTCTTACCACTCAACTCAATATTCAATTTCGTTTTATCTTTTATTGATTCATTTATTAAAGTAATCTTTGGATTTAAGACCTTAATCTCCTTACTTTTAATAAACGGTAGATTTGAAACAACATAATCTACTTTTGGAAAATTCTTTTCAATTATATTACCATTGTTTGGGTTTTTGAACTTAATTGGCATTCCAACGTAAATATCTATAACATCAGCTCTAAAAATATTTAGTACCTTACCAATAGTGTTAGGTTTTGTCATTGTTAACGTAGAAAGCTGTATTGGAAATGAGTGCTTATCAGACGCCCAAATACTTTCAAGTATAGAATCTTGATTAATCTCGTATTCTTCTTTAAGCAAATACGCCTGATTAATAATTGTTCCGGTTCCACAGCAAGGATCAACAACAATACCCTCTTTATTTTCAATAGTCAATCTTGTTAATAGCTCTGCTAATTTCTTAGGTGTGGCAAATTGTCCGGCAACCTTTCTCTTTGCTGAAGCTATCGAAGATTCCAAGAGCCTATGAAGTATACTTATTTCAATTTCTTCTAAATTAATAGAAGAAAGAAATTGATTCAATTGAACAATTTGTTTCCAAGCATTACTTGAAATATGTTCGATCGCAAGATTACTACCAAATATATTCCAAAAGTCACAATGTTCAGAGATTGCCTCTATTATTTTCTTTGCCTGCTCAATTGAAGTACCTTCTTGAATTCTTTCTATTGCTCTAGCATCGTTAAAATGCCTTTTAATAACATTTGCAAAAATTATCTTAAAAACCCAATCTGTCAAAATAACTTTTGATAATGTATTGAATTTTTGTTGTTTATCTGTTTCTGATGTCGGATTATAGCCATATTCAGAGGCTGAAGAAAGCCACCATTTGTTAATTTCAGCATCTAATATCGAACGCCTTTTTGTTATATTCTTAAGATTGATTGCGGTTGATGAGATGTTTTCAAGAATCACATCAATGACAGCATCGACAGATAAAATATCAACTAAAGCATCATCAGAAATAACGCCTGATTCAAAGAAATTATTTAAATCTTCAAGAATAATATTTAAAAGTTCTTTCCAAAGAGTTTCATTTAGCTTTACGTCAGCTCTTGTGTTAATGTTTATGTCATTCCAACTTTTATAAATCTTAAATACTTCTCCTTGTTTTGTATAAAGAACTGCGCTTTTTACGTTCCATAAGATAAAGCTCTCTCTTTGCAAAATCTTAGCTTTTTTTACCGCATTATCAATCAACTCGGCATCATTAATTGGGGTATCAGGCATCTTTAGTTCCCAACCTTGGAGAATTATATCTTTAGATTTGTCTTTAAATATTAGGACGTCAGGAAATAAACTTGACTTGTCATTAATAATTGTACTTTCACCACCAGCACTTAAAAAATGCCATCCTTTATTTTGCAGAATAAGATTGATCTCACTGATAACATCAATCGCCCAACTTCTTTCATTATAATTAATCTTTGCCATTTTGAAATATTTATAAATCACAGGCTACGGGACTACTCTTTACTTTTCCCTTAATATAGTTTAATGTATGATACTTAATAATGGGCTCACAAAATAAAGACAAAGTTGATTTTTCAATTTCTTTCTTTGTTATTATCTCTTCAATTCTATCTGTACAGATTTTAATGTAATCGACAGGCTTAACTTTGTGTAGCAAAACATCCTCATTTTTTTCAATTCCAATAAATTGTCTGTTCTCCAGAATGGCCGAAAGCAAGAAGCTACCGCTTCCGCATGCGTTATCAAGTATCACATCGCCGGGATTCGAAAAAGTCCTAATTAAGTATCGCCCCAGCTCTATTGGCTTTTGTGTTGGATGTAGTACAGGCCCTTCCGATTCTGCCGTTTTAATATAAACAAAATCATTGATTGTTTGCTCTTCATAACATACAATATCATTTGGGTATCTTTCACCATTACTTTTTACATGCATTGGTTTGAAATCGCCGTAGCTACCAGTAAATTGATCCTTTCTAATACCTTTATCATATGCAGTACCGCTTGTCATCTGGGGGTTGTATGTCGGTTGTTTTTTATAAAAAACACAAATATCTTCATGCTTTCTTAGAGGTTGTTTCTTTGCATTTAAAAAATTCGTGGATTTAGATTTAATCCATACAATCTTATATTTAAACAAATTCTCATTACTCATTATAAGTCTTGCAGTAAACAAGCCTTGAGCAGTTAAAACAATTGCACCATTTTCTTTAATAATTCTTTCATAATGCTTCCAAAGTTTATCCAAATTGATTATTGAGTCCCATTTGTTTTGAGTAGTCCCATATGGTAAATCACAAAGAATCATATCAATGGATTCGCTTGGTATGTTTTTCATTACATCAAGGCAGTCGCCTTGAATCACTTTATTCAAATAATATTCTAACATCATTTTATTTCACAGTAAATTTAAGTTACCTTGTTTTACATTTTTAATTCGATAATATTTTGCCTTTTCTTCTGCTAATAAAAGCAAGTCTGATGAATCAGGAACTCTGTATATTATTTCGGCAACTTTCTCACTATAATACTCTCTTTCCAAAATCACCAAATCTAACTTAAAGATCTTTGCCAACTTTGGAATCAAATCAATTGGAATACTACGCTTTTGATTTTCAATTTTGGATAGAGTTGATTGGTCTATATCAAGAGCAGCAGCAAGTTTTGTAAGAGTTAAGCCTTTTTCAACTCTTAATTTGTGAATATATTCTCCCAGTGTTTCTTTCATTTTCTTGAAAAATATGCCTTGACAATTTTGTCAAATGTACAAAACTATTGACAGAATGATGCTATGATTTTTAAATAAAAGGTATGAACCCCAGGGCAAGCCCTGGACCCTGATTTCGCCCCAAGGGGCGGGGAATTTACCCAAAGCGATTAAAAAAAATCAATTTTACCAGAAAACAATATATGTTTTTATCCCATTGTGATTATATCGGCCAAACGGAATAGTGTTTCATCGAGTGTTGTGTCTGTAGGCTTATAGTAAAGGCTGTTACGGTTCCTTAGAGTGCTCCGTCTTTTTCACTTTTCTCTTTGATGAAATCCAAAGCAGCATCATAAAATCTAATATTAGCAGAATTAATCGACAAAATAGCTTTCACCTTTGCCTTCAGATCTTCATCAGTAATATCATCTGATATAATGAGCGATTCTTTGTATTTACTTTCTCCAAGAGCCTTCTCAAGTACGTAGCGATTTGTTTTGTAAAAATGGCTAAAAAGAAATATCGAAAAAGAGATAAAAAATAGACCGTAAATATTCAATACAATAAATCTTAATTGATTGTAAATAAATATATTATCTTTCAGTAAGATAATTCCCAAAAATATCATAATCAGTCCTAATACCGTAAGAATACAACTAGCCCAGAGACAAGAGGAACTTTCTTTTTTGTAAAATTCCAAAACAAATGTCTTTTCATTTGTATGATCTATTGAGTTTAGTTCATCATATTTATTATCCTTATTTGTTTCCATTTTCGTTATTATTTTAAAAATTATAAAATCTTTAATTGGGGGACAATACTTAATAATATGTTGTTATCGTATATAATAATGGCGTTCAAAATAGATCAATAATCTCGCCCATGCTCTGTTTATATTAGAAAAACAGTTCAAGTTATTGAATATAAAGCGTTTGAGCCGCTAAGGGTAGCTCTGTTTGGCCGATATAATCAGAGTTTGTAAGAATATTATCATAATTATCGCATAAATACAGTTAGCCTGTAGATTGTATAAATTATTTTGTAACCAGTAGTCAAATTATTACATTATGCTCAAAACAATTGCAACTATCACGAAAGGGAAAGATAAGATCAAATAAAACAGTCTTATTTTGACCTCACTGTGCATGCTAGGAATAAATTTAAAAATGAGTGGACTATTTTGTTTGATTTTACCAGCTAATCCAATTTGCGGATAAAACGGCATAAAACCATTCTCAATTTCCATCCCTTTATTTACAGAAGCCTGTAGCAATCGATGATACCAATGTCTGTCCATGAAATAAAAAGCATATAAAACGACAAGACCTATAAGACATAATCCAACAGCAATTGGATGCTTTAAGCCAAACAAATCATTTGGTACTGTTGTTTTAAAACTGAAACCAACCCCGCCGAAAATAAAAGTAAATATTGTTATTGCAAAATTTCTTATCCGAAGCTCAATATCATTAAAATGCTTTTGAACTTCAACAACATTTTTCCATATATCTATGATATTCTTTTTATCATCATTATTATAGGTTGTCCGATAATCAACAAAATTAAAGAAATTTAAAAGCTCGCTAAATTTACTTATTTTATAATCAGGGCTAATCCTTGTATCATGAATATTCTTCTTAAACTCAATTTCCCTCTTAACTTCATCATCAGTCCAATGAGTCACTTTCTTCAAAAGTGAATAGGCTCCATTATCAATATTACTACCATATTCAGCATATATACTAGAAAGACCTATTTGATTTGCCATATATATGTCCCGATCAAGCTTATCCCCAATATAAATGGCATCGCTAATACTTGTAAAATTATCTTTTAATATTTGAACTAATATCTGGCAATCAGGTTTTTTAAAGGTTCTGTCCAACACAACATATCTAGTTTGTTTTGATTCCCAATAATCTTTCTCATAGTTTCGTTTGACTGTTTCAGGAAGAAGATGATCATCTGGTGAATAAATCACATCAAAGATTCCATCTAAATTTAAAGTCTTAATTCTGTATTTTGTATAAAAAATATTGGATTCTGTAAAACCAATTATTCTTGTTCCTTTAGATTTAATTTGTGCTAATGTTTCTCGGACACTTTCAAAAAGTTTAAGATTATTCTTTTTATCACTGTAATATTGATGGAGTATCCCTTTATTATTACCATTATCTAACTCAATTTTTTTGTAAACATTCTTATTTACACTTTTAAGTTCCTTAAAAGCATACGAGACTTCCGATGTACCATACTTTCGATGAAGATTTTTAAAATCATCAATTAAAGCAGACTCATTTGTACCAGTTACTTCTAAAATATTTTCAAAATACGGATAGAATGATTTATACCACATTGAAACCCAGTCCCAAATTGTATCATCTAAATCTGTAATCAGTAGCTTGACATCATTTTTCATTGTATGCGTTTTTGATTGATATGCAAGAATAAGAACAAAGGTGCATAATTTTTCTATAAAAGCAAAATTGATGAATCAATTCAATATGAAAATTAAATCGCAATATTTGTCCTAAACTCGTATATTAAATATGGAATATTTATAAGCTAATTATATGTAAAATATAAATAAATTCTACTACCACATTCAGAACTTTATAAAAAAGTTTTATTGACCGAGATAATCTAAATAATCGTACAACTCTGGAAGTATACTTCTATCAAATTCAAATTGAGTTGCATCGATAGTGTCAGCGACCCCTTAACTCTTCATTTCTGATCTCACATTGCCAAACAACAATTACTTTCCAACCCTACTTTTTTAGTTCCGTAATGCTGATAAGATATTGTTTTACTGTCAACTACCTTTTTTGTAAGCTTACAAAAAGGGGTAGCTGACAGTGACACTAACAGTACAATTAGAAAAAGCTAAATCGGGAAAAAACCTTTGCGTAAACTATTTTTATCATTAGAAAATAGAATGAAATTAATTTTATCTGCCACATCAGTTGGAGGAATTTTATTATCTAATAAAATAATTTGCCTATCATCTTTAATACTTGTTAAACTTCTAAAAAACATCTCTTGCATGTCAGGAGCTATTTCATCGTTGGATTCTCGTTTTTGATTATTGTGATATGTTGTCAATGGAGAATCAAGTACAATAAAACCAGAATGAGGTTTAGCATTATTAATACAATAATCTAGTAACCCAAAAGTAAATGCAGTATATGAAAGAGCCCGAACACCTTTTCCATGGCTATTCCTGCCTCTATTAGAAATAATCAAGTCAAATGTTTTATGTGCTTCATCAAATTCAACTGATGTCAAACCTGGGAATTTCCATGATTTTAGGAATAGTTCTACATGATTACAAAATATTTTTAAAACTGAATATCCTAAATCAACCTTAGCTAATTCAGGTTTTGACTTATTTTGTAATTCGCTATTAAGTTTTTCTTTATCTAAATATAAATTTGTTATATCTTTTTGTGCAGTATATATTTCATTTTCAATTTTACTATAATTTATTAATTGTGATACTTGTGATTGAAAGTTTTTTTGTAAAGGGAGCAATTCGGAATTTAATTCACTATTAACCAACTCTAATTCATTACCGATTTTATAAATTAAGTCTTCATTCCTTTTCTTTTCAATTTCGGTGGTTTTAATTGTTGCATTCAAATCTTCAAGTTTTAACTCAATTTTTTGACCTTCAATCTTAACAGATTCTCCAATTGCTTTATTCTCTTTATTCTTGGCTAGGCATTTTAAATGTTCATCGTCCATGTGAGTACCACAAATTGGACAGTCTTTAGTTATAAGTTGCTTAAACAAGAACTCCCCCTCCAAAATAAAATTAAGCCTATTTAGGTCGTTCATATAATGGTCACGCAACAAATAAAACCTTTGCAAAATTTCAGTAGTTCGTAAGTGTTCAGATTTTATCGTTTGTAATTCTTTGAAATATAGTTCTCTTTTAGAAGATAATTCTTCTATACGCATTGTTGAAACTTCAAGTTTTTCAAGTAAAGTATTAATCTTTAAGTTAATTTCTTCAGTTGATAAGTTCGATTTTGAATTTTGAAGAACTTCAATAGCATTGTTTTTTGAAAGAATTAAAGATTCAATAAACTCCATTTTCCCTTTAATTCTGCTTTCAAACACTTGCTTTTCTTCAACTTCAATAAGTTCATTATCTGAACTTTCAGTTAATAAATAACGAAAAACGGATTTTTCAACAGTAAAATCATAAAAATTATTCATTGATAAATATACCGGAGAACCCTCTGTAATTATTCTTGCTTCATCGATAAGTACCAATTGTGTAATATCTCTAAAACTTATTTTTCTAGTTTTATTTGATGCTTTAACTTTGAGAAATACATCCTTAACCCCCATTAAGTCTAAAAGGAATTCAGAAATATTTTCACCATTCAATGTATTGTTTTTTTCCCCTAAAACTCTTTTAGAAGAAACTTTGTACTTTTCATATTCAGATTCTGTAACATTCGCCTTTGAGGGTGACTTTAAAGCTCTTGAAATTGTAAATACACGGTCGTCATTAGTTCTTATCTGCAAGAAAGCTTTAGTATACCCATTGGATTCGGGAATATCTATCTTCGGACATTTTTCAGAACCAAGCAAATAATCTATACATTGATAAATATATGATTTACCACTATCTGAAGGACCAGCAATTAAATTTACGCCTTTTGAAAAGGTTATTGAGGCATCAGCAACACCGTCGCCTGCAACAATTAATCTCTCTATAAAAAACCTTTTATTCATATTTATTCTCTAATAAGAGATTCGTAAATAAACTCACCTCCCCAGTTTGGGATGTTATTTGAAACAATTGTATTAAGTTTTTCATCTGAATATTCACCAAATTGATTGTTTATCCATCTACTAATTTCTTTTAGGTTATTCGAATACTCATTTTCTTGTAACTCAATAAATCTTTTTGTCAGGTCATTTGCTTTATATTTTATTCCTTGATTTGAAAAAATTATGTCAATTAATTCTTTGCTTCTCATTAAGGCTATGGCGTCTCTTAATATCAATGGTTTAATTATAATTTGAGAAGACCTATGAGGAATAGGAGGATGTAAGCTTTTGGGTCCATTAGGAAAATCCGCAGAATTCAATAAAAAATAATCGTAAATGACTAAACGATTTATATCAATTTCGACTGGAAAAATTCCATTTAAAATATAGAGTGACCTAAAACCAATTTCTAATGGTGAATTAAAAACATTCGTGTTCCTTGTTTCAAAAATATTATTCAATTTTTCCATGACAATTTACTTTCATTAACCAAATGGTGACAAATACCTTGTTTGTCATGAATACTTATTGTTACAGTTAAGGGGTTAGCTGTAATGTTAAGAAGAGTACTATATTCCAAGACACTTATTAATCTCTTAAAAGCATTTTCATATGTAGCTAGTACTTTTGAATATACAGCCGAATAAATCTCTTCCTTTAAATCTTCAAAAGCATTGCAATTAGGTGGTATATTATCTCGTTCAAATTGTTTTAGAGTTTCAATTGAATAGAAATTTTTCCTTTGAATATCAAAATGAACCTTAAAATGACCATAGACACTTAATTCTTCAATCGAATTTATTTCTTTACTAATTTCTTCACCGTATGCTAGTAGCAATTGCTTTACATATCTCATTTCTTTTTCAGTATCAGCGATTTCAGGCACTATTGTTTCTTTTCTATATTTTTTTATTCCCCCGCCAAAATGATACCAGTGATAACTTGTTTTACTATGTTGTTCAATTAATTCATGTGGCTCAATTGATTTTAATATAGAAAAGTCAAATTTCTCCACATATTCTTTAAATGTCCCTTCCAATTTTATTTCACCAGTACCTTTAGTTGAAATCTTTGTTTTGACATTTTTGTCCCAATTATCAATCAATGCTGTTCTTAGTTTATCGGCATCATCCAATAAGTCACCAAGTTTTGTACCGACTCCTTCTTGAGAAACTATAAAATATGTTTGAGGTATAGTGAAATCATCTAAAAATGTATAATAACAAAGTTTACCTAATTCTACATAAAAATTTGTAGGTGTTAATTTGTTTCCATAATGTTTGCATTGATAATTATCCCATTTTTTTTCTGTTTTATTTATCCATGCTATAACATCTCTTCCTTTATCACCAGCAGCTCCACATCTTCTAATGCTTTCATATTGTGATGACAAATATTCCGATGCCCATTCTGTAACAATTTCTTCAAATTCACTATCATCCATTATCTCAAGACGTTGCATTGGAGATATAGTCTTCCCATAAAGCAAATCATAATTTGTTATCTTAGGAGTGCTTTTAGGTTGGGGTATTTCGTATGTTTCTATTTCTTCCAATGTATGATATATTTAATCATTGTTGTCCGGTAAAACCGGTAAATTAATTTTTGTTCCTTATTTCAGGGGCTTTCGACCCTGTTTTTCTTAATTTCTCAAAAGCTAGCCCCCTC
>Ga0209123_1003426_pt1 | contig 11881 bp, 9 predicted proteins | sample BarGraIncu00431A_FD_184500 | JGI IMG/M metagenome (GOLD analysis project Ga0209123, IMG submission 184500) | Arctic peat soil microbial communities from Barrow, Alaska, USA - Barrow Graham LP Incubations 004-31A (SPAdes) (version 2) | ecosystem: Environmental > Terrestrial > Soil > Wetlands >...
CCGCGATCATGGTCGGCACCGGGAAGGGCGCCGAGAACGGCATCCTCATCAAGAGCGGTGACGCTCTCGAGACCGCCTACAAGATCAAGGCGATCGTGTTCGACAAGACCGGCACGTTGACGCACGGCAAGCCCGTGGTCACCGAGTTCGGGCCGTTCGGATCGTTCGACCGCATGGAGTTCTACCGGCTCGCGGCCGCGCTGGAGAGAAGCAGCGAACATCCGCTGGCCGAGGCGATCGTGAACTACGCCAACGAGAACGGGCTCGTGCTCGGCGACGTCACCGGCTTCGAGGCCGTCCCAGGCCACGGTGTCGAGGGCATCGTGGAAGGCCGGCGCGTCGCGCTGGGCAACCGCAGGCTCATGGAACGCGAAGGCGTCGACATCGCCGAGTTCGCGGGTCGCATCGAGCGCCTCGAGTCCGAGGGCAAGACGGTCATGCTCACCGCGATCGACGGCCAGGCTGCCGGTCTCATCGCCGTGGCGGACACGCTGAAGGACAACTCGAAGGAAGCGGTGGAGCGGCTCACGAAGATGGGTGTCGCCGTGTACATGATCACGGGCGACAACCGCCGCACCGCCGAGGCCATCGCCTCCCAGGCGGGCATCAAGCCCGAGAACGTCCTGGCCGAGGTGCTCCCGGAGAACAAGGCCGAGGAGGTCGGCAAGCTCCAGGCCAAGGGCCTGGTCGTCGCCATGGTCGGTGACGGCATCAACGACACGCCGGCGCTCGCGAAGGCCGACGTCGGCATCGCCATGGGTGGCGGCACCGACGTCGCGATGGAGACCGGCGGCATCGTCCTCATCAAGAACGACCTGCGTGACGTCGTGACGGCCATCGAGCTGTCGCGCGCCACCATGCGCAAGATCTACCAGAACTTCTTCTGGGCACTCGGCTACAACACGCTCGGCATCCCGATCGCGGCCCTCGGGCTCCTCCGGCCTGAACTGGCCGGCGCCGCTATGGCGCTCTCCAGCGTCAGCGTCGTGAGCAGCTCGCTGCTGCTTCGCAGGTTCAAGCCCAGCCTCTTGAAGGCCGCCTAGCTCTCGCCGAAAGGAGATCGGAACCATGAAGCGTTTCCTCAATATCCTCGGCGTCGTGCTGGGTGTGCTGTTCACGTTGAGCATGACCGTCTACGCGTTCGCCAACGCGTCGAGTGCCGGCAAGATGGTCGGCGTCGTCGCCACCGCCAAGAACGCGAGTGTCGAGGTGATGGACCAGCCCGGCGCCAAGGGCACCATCACGGTCAGCAGTGTGCATGTCCCGGGTCCCTCATGGATCGCCGTGCACCTCGACGACAACGGCATGCCCGGCAAGCGGATCGGCCTCCAGGCGATCCCGGCGGGCGACAGCAGCAACGTGGTCGTCAAGATCGATGACGTCGCACTCACGGACAAGTTGGTCGTCGCCGTCCACGCTGACCGCGGCATCGTCGGTGCGTTCGAGTTCGACAAGGCGAAGTTCGATTCCAGCCCCGACAAGCCCTACTTCGTCGGCGGCATGGAGCTGGCCATGGAGGTCAAGGTCGCGACGCCGCCCTTCGGCGTCAAGGCCAACGATGGCGAGGCCACGATCACCGTGGCCGACCAGCCCGGGGCCAAGGGCTTCATCACGGTCGCCAGGGCCGTCGCCCCGACCGGGGCATGGATCGTCGTGCACCTCGACGACAACGGCAAGCCGGGCGCCCGCGTCGGCTTCGCCCAGATCGCGGCGGGGACGAACGCGAACGTCGTCGTCAAGCTCGACCCGGCCGTCTCCCTCACCGACAAGCTGCTCGTCGCGGTCCATGCCGACCGCGGCGTTGCCGGCACACTCGAGTTCGACATGATGGACAAGTACAACAGCCCGGATCAACCGTTCTTCGTGAACGGCGCGGAGGTCGCGACCGCCGTGCAGGTCAAGTAGGACCTCCCTCTGAGGACCACCCCCTGCCCGGGTCCGGCGCGAGACAGCGTCGGACCCGGGTTTCCCACCACATCGCAAAGGAGCGCACCAATGGAATCGATCGTACTCAAGACCGGCGGCATGCACTGCGGCTCATGCTCGATGCTCATCGAGATGACCGTCGACGACCTGCCCGGCATCGGTTCGGTAAAGGCGGACTACGGCAACGGAACCACCGCGGTCAAGTTCGACCCCGGCCTCGTGTCCGTCGAGCAGATCATCACGGCGATCAAGGACGCGGGCTACACGGCGGAGATCGCCGCCTAGGACTGGCGTGACGCTCTCGACGAGAGAGCGGCCCTGCGGGGCCGCTCTCTCGTCGTACCATCTGGCTAGTCGGGATGAGGCATGATGATGCCCGGGGTGCTCCGTGGCGCGCCTGAGTAGCATCGGCTTGGGGGCTCGTCCCAACGTGAATCTGTTCCTGTCTTTGTTCGCCGTAGGCCTGGTCACCAGCATCCACTGCATCTTCATGTGCGGGGGGCTCGTCCTGACGTACGCCGTCAAGGGGACCGAGGACGGCCCGTGGATCCGGCGGCTCGCGCCGCACCTCGCATACCAGGGCTCTAGGATCCTCAGCTACGCCACCGTCGCCATCATCCTCGGCGGCATCGTCGCGCTGCTCGGGCGGGCCGTCGACATCACGTCGTTCCGCAACTGGCTCATGGTCGTGGCTGGCGTGTACATGGTCCTGTTGGGCATCTCGATGACCGGTAGGGTCAGGGTGCTGCGCTATCTCACGCCACGTCCGCCGAAGTTCCTGGTCAGGGCGCTCTCGAGCGAGCGCAAGAAGGCGACGAGCGACGCGGTCGAGGGGCACGCCTCGCTGGCCACACCTGTCATCTTCGGGCTCCTCACCGGTCTGATGCCCTGCGCGCCGTTGATCGCAGCGCAGGCATCGGCCGTCGCCTCCGGCTCTCCACTGCGGGGCGCGTGGGGAATGGTCGGATTCGGGCTCGGAACGATGCCGCTGATGCTCGTCTTCGGGTTCGCGTCATCGCTGCTGTCGCGCCGGTTCCAGGCCAGGCTCCAGGTCGTGGCGGCCATCGCCGTGATGATATTCGGCTTGGTCATCCTCAACCGCGGCCTGATGCTCGTGGGGTCGCCGACCACATTCGACAGCGTCCGCACTGCGGTGGTCGGCGGGTCGGTCTCACCCGCGCACCCGGGCTTCAAGACCGGCGCTGACGGCATCGTCGAGGTTCCGCTGATGATCCAGGACACCACGTACGTTCCGGACAAGGTGACCATCCCGGCAGGCACGCAGGTGCGCCTCGTGGTCGATCGTCGCGAGGACATCGCCTGTTCGGACCAGCTGAGCATACCCGCGGTCCGGGTGCTGGCGGACCTCAAGGCCAACGGGATCACCGAAGTCCTCGTGCCACCCATGAAGGTCGGTACCTACACGCTGACGTGCGGCATGGGCATGATGTCCGGCAGCCTCATCGTGGTCGACGACTGACCTCGCCCGTGGCGCGAGCAGCGCAGGGCCGGTCGCTTTCTGGCACCCGTGTCGCTACGCTGAGGAGCGCATGGACAGCGGGGTCGCATACGGATCCGTCGACACGGTTGGCAAGGGGCTAGACATATGACGAACGATGCCGCCTCCGGGGCGGTGCGCCTCAGCGTTGTGGGGATGCACTGCCACGCGTGTGAGAAGCTCGTGTCCGGCACCATCGGCGACGTCCCCGGCGTCGAGTCGGTGGCGGCCGACGCGGCCGCAGGGTTCGTCGACATCACGCTCGCCCCCGGCGACGTGCCGGTGGACGCGCTGACAGCCGCGGTCGTCGCGGCCGGGTTCCAGCCGGGCGAGCCGTTCGTGCTCGAACCAGGCACCGTTCCCGCGCCCGTTCCCGTCGCCGAAGCACCTGCGGAGCCGGCGCCCGTCAAGGCATGCCCCGTCATGCCCGCGGACGATCCGTCCCCGGTCACGGCGCCTCCCGTCGTCGCATCCACGGCCGCGCTTCGCGATGCCACCTACGGCATCACGGGCATGACCTGCGCGTCGTGCTCCGCCGTCGTCGAGAAGGTCGTCGGCAAGCTGCCCGGCGTCGCTTCCGCCAACGTCAACCTCGCCATGGAGCGTTTGTCCGTCTCCTACGATCCTGCCGCGGTCGACGAGGCCGGCATCATCGACGCCGTGAAGCGCGCCGGCTACGGAGCGCTTCCGCTCGAGTCCGGCGCTCCGGCCGCAGGCGCGGCCGCGTCCTCATCGACCGAGGCGACCGTGACGCTGGGTATCCTCGGGATGACCTGCGCATCATGCTCGGCCGTGATCGAGAAGACTCTGAACCGCATGGCGGGCGTCGTCTCGGCGAGCGTCAACCTGGCCAACGAGACCGCGACGGTCACCTTCGACCCGACCGTGCTGGGCATCGACGCGCTCATCGGCGCGGTGCGGGGCGCCGGCTACGACGCCATGCTCCGCGCCGAGACCGCCGTCGCCGGCGAGGACCCCAACGACGCTCAGCGCGAGGCGCAGATGGCGCATTGGCGTCACGAGCGCCGCCTGTTCGTGTTCTCCCTGGTGCTGGCAGTCCCCGCGTTCCTGATCTCGATGGTGCCGCCGTTCATGACGGCGGTGCCCACGGCGCTGGCCAACGTGCTCGCGAACACCATCGGCGGCGCCTGGGACCCGATGATGGTCGGCAGGTACCTCGCCTTCGCGCTGGTCACGCCGGTGCAGTTCATCGCCGGCGCGCAGTTCTACCGCGGCTTCTGGCACGCGCTCAAGCGCCGCAGCGGCAACATGGACACCCTGATCGCCATCGGCACGTCGGCGGCGTACTTCTACAGCGTCGCGGCCACCTTCGTCCCGCAGCTGCAGAGCGAGCCGGTCTTCTTCGAGACCTCCGCGCTGCTGCTCACCTTCGTGATCCTGGGCAAGCTGCTCGAGGCCCGCGCGAAGGGCCGCACCGGTGACGCGATCAAGAAGCTGATGGGACTGGCCGCCAAGACCGCGCGCGTGGTGCGCGACGGCGTGGAGATCGACGTCCCGTCGGAGCAGGTCGTCGCGGGTGACGTCGTCGTGGTGCGCCCGGGCGAGAAGGTGCCGGTCGACGGGCTCGTCATCGAGGGCCACAGCAGCGTCGACGAGTCGATGCTCACCGGCGAGTCCATGCCGGTCGAGAAGAACGTCGGCGACACGGTCATCGGCGCCACGATGAACAAGCTCGGCTCGCTGCGCTTCCGGGCCACCAAGGTCGGCCGCGACACCGCGTTGGCGCAGATCGTCCGGCTCGTGGAGGAGGCACAGGGCTCCAAGGCGCCCGTGCAGAGGTTCGCTGACCGCATCTCGGCGGTGTTCGTGCCGGCGGTCGTCAGCGCGTCGCTGCTGACCTTCCTGTTCTGGCTGTTCGCGGGCCCGCTGATGTTCGGCGCGCACCCCGACGCCGCCGGCGCGTTCCCGCTTCTCGCTCCGATCCTCGCGGCTGCCTCGACGAGCGGCTGGTGGGTCGCGGCGCTGCTCGCGGGCATCGCCGTGGTCGTCATCGCATGCCCGTGCGCGCTCGGGCTGGCCACGCCGACCGCGATCATGGTCGGCACCGGGAAGGGCGCCGAGAACGGCATCCTCATCAAGAGCGGTGACGCTCTCGAGACCGCCTACAAGATCAAGGCGATCGTGTTCGACAAGACCGGCACCCTGACGCACGGCAAGCCCGTCGTGACCGACATCGAGCTGGCCGACGGCCACGACGCCACGCGCGTGTTCACGTTCGCCGCGGCGCTGGAGCGCAACTCCGAGCACCCCCTGGCTGAGGCGATCATGGCTCGCGCCAAGGCCGACGGGATCGAGATCCCTGACGTCGAGGGCTTCACGGCCGTTCCCGGTCATGGGGTCGAGGGCACCGTCGACGGCATGAAGGTCGCGTTCGGCAACCGCAGGCTCATGGTCCGCGAGGGCATCGACATCTCGCGCTTCGAGGACCGCATCGGCGAACTCGAGGGCCAGGGCAAGACGGTCATGCTCGTCGGGGTCAACGGCGCCAAGCTGGCCGGGATCATCGCGGTGGCCGACACGCTCAAGGACAACTCCAAGGAGGCCGTGGAGCGTCTATCGAAGATGGGCGTCGCGGTCTACATGATCACCGGTGACAACCGGCGAACCGCCGAGGCCATAGCCTCCCAGGCGGGCATCAGGCCCGGGAACGTGCTGGCCGAGGTGCTCCCGGAGAACAAGGCCGAAGAGGTCGCCAAGCTGCAGGAGAAGGGCCTGGTCGTCGCCATGGTCGGCGACGGCATCAACGACACGCCGGCGCTCGCGAAGGCCGACGTGGGCATCGCCATGGGCGCCGGCACCGACGTCGCGATGGAGACCGGCGGCATCGTCCTCATCAAGAACGACCTGCGCGACGTCGTGACGGCCATCGAGCTGTCGCGCGCCACCATGCGCAAGATCCATCAGAACTTCTTCTGGGCACTCGGCTACAACACGCTCGGCATCCCTGTCGCCGCGGTCGGGCTGCTCTCGCAGTTCCCGTGGATCGCCGGCGCCGCCATGGCGTTCTCCAGCGTCAGCGTCGTGACGAGCTCACTACTGCTCCGCCGGTTCAAGCCATCGCTCGCGGCCGCCGTGCGGCCTGCCGGAAGGGAAGCGTAGACGCGTCGTCCCTCAGAGAGGGCCGCGGCATCGTGCCGCATGGACGTCCGGCCGCCCGCCTTCCTTCGGCCCGTTCGACCGCTACAATCCAAGGTGATCGTGCCGCTCACGGGGAAGGGCGATCGTGCTCGAACGAGTGATCCGCATCGTGGGCATCGTTGCCGCCATCGTCGCCATCCCCAAGGGTGAGAGCCTCGGGGTCGTGGTGCCGGTCGACGCGAGTGGAGGCCTGACCGAGAAGCTCGTGGTGGCGCTGCAGGCCGATCTCGGCGTCGCCTCGACGTTCGAGTTCGACGCCGCGCAGCCGTTCTCGGGGGCCGACAAGCCGTACGTGGCGGACGGCGCGGAGGTGTCGAGGGCGGTCTTCACGCGCCCCTACGGCATGAGCGCGGACAACATGGCCGGCTCCGGCTCCGGCGGCGGGATGTCGAGCCCGTGATGCGCTCCCGTCGACCGAGTGTCTGATCGGCACCATCCGCTACAAGGCCGGTTCCCGCGATGAGAGGCGTCAGCGCATGTTCGAACAGTTCGCGTGGGTCGGCAGCGACCTCTACGCCTCCGGGGCCGTCTCGAGCCACGGCGGCAACCTCTCGGTGCGCCTCGACGACGAGCGCATGCTCATCACGCGCACGGGGTCGATGATCGGTCGCCTCGAGGAGTCGGACGTCATCGAGACGACGCTCTCGGCCTGCGGAGACCCGAGGGACGCCGACTGCTCGGTCGAACTCGTGGTCCATCGCGCGATCTACGCGGCCACGCACGCAAGCGCGATCGTGCACGCGCACGCGATCCACACCGTCACGCGCTCGCTGTTCGAGGACCTCATCGTCCCGCGCGACTCCGAGTCGAAGCTGCGGCTGACGGACGTGCCGGTCGTCACCTCTGCGGAATCGATCGGGTCGCCCGAGGCGGGGGAGAAGCTCGCCGCCGCGCTCATCGGACGCCGTGTCGCCGTGCTGCGTGGCCATGGGCCGTTCGCGCGTGGCGAGTCGCTCGAGGACGCCTACCAGGCGATCTCGTGTCTCGAGGCGAGTTGCGAGATCCTGGACCTGCTCGAGTCCATGGGTCGCCTCTGAGGCGGATACGCTAGTCGGTGGCCTTCTTGAGCTCGGCGAGCAACTCCGTCTTGCGACCGTCGTCGGCGAACGAACCCACGATGGCGTTGAAGGCCAGCTCCGCGAGGTGGTCCTCCGTCAGGTCGAGCGCATCGGTCACGGCGCGGTAGTTGTCCCCGATGTAGCCCCCGAAGTAGGCGGGGTCGTCGGAGTTCACCGTCACCGCGAGGCCCACCTCGAGCATCTCACGCAGCGGATGGTCCTCGAGCGATTCGACCACTTGCAGGGCGACGTTGCTGAACGGGCAGACGGTGAGGCAGGTCTTGTCCCGTATCATGCGCCCGACGAGCCCGGGATCCTCGCCGCAGCGCACGCCGTGGTCGATCCGCTCGGCTCCCAGCAGGTCGATCGAGTCGCGGATGAAGGACGCGGGGCCTTCCTCGCCAGCGTGCGCGACGCGGTGCAGGCCCATTGACCCGGCGAAGTCGAAGATGGCGATGAACTTCGAAGGCGGGTTCCCGACCTCGGTCGAGTCGAGCCCGATCCCGTCGATCGGCACCTCGTCCAGCAACGCCGTCCGCAGGGTGGTCATCGCTTCGTCGTCGCTCAGGTCCCGCAACACGCACATGATGAGCTTCGAGGTGATGCCGTCGCGTTCGCGCGCCTCGTCCAGAGCCCGCCGGATGCCGCTCACGATGTCGTGGTAGGCCACGCCGCGCGCCGTGTGCGTCTGAGGGTCGAAGAACGGTTCGACGTGGCGCACGTTGTCCGCGACCGCCCGGTCGAGGTAGGCGCGGGTGAGGTCGTAGAAGTCCTGCTCGGTCCGCAGCACGGAGCAGGACTCGTAGTAGATGTCGAGGAAGGACTGCAGGTCGGTGAAGCGGTAGGCCGCGCGCATCTCCTCCACGGAGGCATGCGGGAGCGCGACGTTGTTGCGTCGCGCGAGCTCGAAGGCCATCTCCGGCTCGAGCGTGCCTTCGAGGTGCACGTGCAACTCGACCTTCGGCAACCGCGCGATGAGTTCTTCGTGAGACATCCGATGCCTTTCGCCGAACGAGGGAGCGTGCCCGCCTGTAGTGATAGTAGCCGAACTCCATGGCGCGTCGCACCCGGCCGCCACTGGGCGGAATCATCCACCCGGTCCGTGTTCGCGCAGCGTCTGATGGGGCAAGTACGCACAGGCAGGGCTCGTCCATACCGGAGGGGGCAGTTGTGGACATCACCATGCGCGTGTCCCAGGAGCGGTCGCCGCGTGATCCCCTTCATCGCGACGCGGCCTCGATCATCAGCAGCGCGACACACAACGGTCTGCGGGGTGACGGCGATCGTTTCGTGGGCGAACTGCTCGGGCTCCTGCACAGCCTCGATCCGTCCATCCGCTCGGCCGCCGCGACCGCACTGGGCGTGATCGGCGACGAGCGCGTTGTCCCTTCGCTGCGGTCGGCCGCCGACGATCCCGATCCTTCCGTCGCTGCTGCCGCAGCGCTCGCGCGTGCCCGTCTCGGTGATAGGTCCGCGCCGCAGGAGGCGTGCAAGCGCCTCTCTGAACAGCTGCGCGACGGGGACTCGGAGCAGCGCGCGCTCGCCGCGCGCGCACTCGGAGCTCTCGGTCTGCACGACGCCTACGGGCCCCTGGTCGACGCCCTGAACGACCGCGAGCCGGACGTTCGACGTGACGCCGCGGACGCGTTGGGCCAGTTGGGCGACCCTCATGCGAGCGGGCTCCTGGCGGACATGGGCTTCAACGATCCGGTGGACCGGGTCCGCAGCGTGGCGCTCGGGGCCCTCGCGCGGTTGGTGAGCACCGAGCACTGAGCGACGCGGCTCGATCTGGCTGCGAACGAAGAGAGAGGTCGGAGGCGTGTGTTGCCTCCGACCTCTTCTGTAGCTGGCAAGAATCCCGAAGATGGGTCGTGGTGCCCGGGGTGGGATTCGAACCCACACATGGTTTCCCATAGAGGCTTTTGAGGCCCCCGCGTCTGCCGTTCCGCCACCCGGGCTTGGATGACCTGGCGGAAGGCGCCCGCCGGAACGCGCCGATTATAGGCGATGCGGGCCGCGCGGCTATGCGCAGACAGCCGGCAGTCCTGCCTGGACCTCGACGAACATCTCGACGATGGGCGGGTCGTAGGCGGTCCCGGCGCCGGCGCGCAACTCGGCGAGCGCCGCGTCGGGCGTGAGACTGGCCCGCTGAGGACGCTCGGACGTCATCGCCACGTAGGCGTCGCAGACGGCGAGGATCCGGGCAGCGAGCGGGATCGCGTCTCCGTGCAGCCCGCGTGGATAGCCGGTGCCGTCCACGCGCTCGTGGTGTCCGAGGATGGCCTCCTGCACGAGCCGTCCGAAGTTGGCCACGCGCGTCAGTTCGGCGCCGTGGAAGGGATGGTCGCGCAGTACCAGCTGCTCCTCGGCGGTGAGCGCGCGGGGGGCGTTCAGGATCGACTCCGGGACCTCGAGCATGCCGACGTCGTGCAGCATCGCAGCGACGCGGAGCTGCTCCGCCTCATCATCGGAGAGCCCGAGCGCCTGCCCGAGCGCGGCGGCGAAGGCGCCCACGCGGGACGAGTGCGGGATGTAGTTGGGGAGGCGCTGCTCGACCAGGTCGACCATCGCGCGGAGCGTGCCGCCCAGCTGGGATCGCACGTCATCGACGAGTGCGGTGTTCTCCATCGAGAGTTCGACGATGCGCGCCACCAGACTCAGGCCGTCGAGGTCGTCGGTCCGGAACTGGTGCCCGTGCCGCCACAGGACGAGGACGTCCTGCAGATCGTCGCGGAGTCGCAGGGGGGCGGTCAGCGCGGCCACCTGCTCGTCGGCGTCGGCGACGGTCACCGAGCGGCCGGACTTCACGGTCTCGTGCGCGACGCGCTGCACGGCCTCCCGGGCCTCGGTCTCGTCCACGTCCTCGGCGACGACGAGCGTGGTCTCGCTGCCCACGACCGCAGCGGCCTGGGCGTGGAACCGCGCCAGCGACTCGGTGAGCACCGAGCGGATCCCCTCGTCCTGGGGCAGCGAAGACATCAGCGCGGCGGTGTGCCGCGCGAAGGAGAGCCGGTCCCGGGCCGCGATCTCGTCGCCCTTCGTGACTGCCAGCTCGTTGCGGGCCTCGTTGGCGAGCCGCACCGCACGCAGGTGGCGCCACGATGCGAGCCCTCCGGCCAGGACGAGGACGACCGTGCAGCCCGCCATCAGCGGGAGCTCGGCGGGCGCCACGATGAGGATCGCCATGAGCGCGTTGCCGAGGGTGGCGACGGTCGCCACAGCGACCACGATCCAGACCGCAACGTCGATCGTGGTCATCGCCGGTTGCCGAACGGTGCCTCCCCGCATGGACGGTCCTTCCGTTTGCGCGACAACAAAAAGGGCCGTGCTGCGCACGGTCTCTGTCTCTACATCGTGCAGTATCGCCCGGCGTGCGCACGCCGGGCGATAAACGGCGCGCACGACGCGACGAAAGGGGCGCATTCGGCGGACCGACATCTCCCGTGCGCTAGAATCGCCGCATGGAAGACGCCTCCGCAGCGCTGCCCGCCTGGCTCGAAGAAGGCCCCCGCGCGCACCTCGGCAACGTCGCGCGCAACCTGCAGTTCGTAGCCGACCTCGGCTACGGTGATGTGGCGCTCGCGGTCAGGACGCCCCAGGGCGCGCTCACGGTCGTCGCGGACGCGCGTCCGATGACCGCGGTCGCGGCCGTCGCGACAAGCCGCGCGGGGAAGACGCTCTCGGCGCACGACGAGCCCGAGGCGTACCGCGCGCTGCAGGCGGGGAGGGCCGTGGCCGGGGACCGGCGCCGCACCACCCGCGGCATCCAGTACGTGACGTCGGCACACCCGATCGGCGACCCGGCGTTCGCGGTCATCATCCGCGACCTCACGCAGCAGGTCGTCGACGCTCCCGGCACCATGGAACGGCAGTTCATGGCGCTCGCCGATGAGTTGCTCGAGATGCTGAGCGCAGGCCCGCTCTCGGAGGTGGGGACCGGTCGTCCGTTCTGGACGACCCGGCGTGCGGGGGATGGCGTGATGCGGGTGGACGACGCCGGCCGCATCGCCTACGCCAGCCCCAACGCGGTGAACATCCTGCGGCTCGCAGGGGTCGATGGTTCGCTGACCGGGACCCTCGCCGTCGAGATGCCCGGAGGCGCGCAGGCCGTCGGACCGGTGCTCCGGTCCGGAGGTGCGCTGCAGAGCGAGGTCGCGGTCGCCGGGCGCGTGCTGCTCTACCGCACGGTCGCGCTCAAGGCCGGCGCAGCGGTGCTGGTGGAGGACATCACGGACGCTCA
>Ga0209123_1003428_pt1 | contig 11874 bp, 9 predicted proteins | sample BarGraIncu00431A_FD_184500 | JGI IMG/M metagenome (GOLD analysis project Ga0209123, IMG submission 184500) | Arctic peat soil microbial communities from Barrow, Alaska, USA - Barrow Graham LP Incubations 004-31A (SPAdes) (version 2) | ecosystem: Environmental > Terrestrial > Soil > Wetlands >...
TGAAACCGTGGAGAACATCATAGCCTGTATTTCTAATGAAGGTAACCGATGTCATGACACAATAAAGGGCGTTAAGGGTAACCGATGTCTTGACACATCCGGGTAACCGATGTCCTGACATTCGTCACCCAGCCTCTAGCCCTCATCATCCTGCGGCAGGGTGAAATAAATGGTCGCCCCTTTATCCCGTGCCCCCTCACCCCAGACCACGCCCGAGTGGCGCTGGATGGCGCGTTCCACGGTGGCAAGGCCGATGCCCGTTCCGGCGACCCCCTGGGCGCTCTGGAGGCGCTGGAAGGGCTTGAACAGCCTATCACGCTCGGCCATGTCAAACCCGATACCGTTGTCGCGTACAAAGAAGAACTGCTTACCCCCCCGTAGACCCGTGCCAAGCTCAATCCGCGCCACCGGGATCCCCCGCGTGTACTTCCAGGCATTCCCCAGCAAATTTTCCAGCACTATGCGCAAAAGGTGCCGGTCAGCCATGACCTGCAGCCCCAAGGGGATGCTGAATTCCACCTGCCGGCTGAGTTCCTGGTGTTGCAGCAGCAGCGCGACCTCCTGAGCCATCTCGCTCAGAGAGACCTCCTCCGGGTGCATGGTTTCCCGGGAGAGCCGGGAAAGAGTGAGGATCGCCTCTATTAATTCTTCCATCCCCCGGCAGGAGTCCTCAATGATCTGCAGCGGATACTCCAGGTCGCGCTCTTTGGCCTCGGGGCTCTGGTCCATGATCTGCTGAGCGGTGCTGATGCGGGTGAGGTAGGAACGCAGGTCATGGGAAAGTGAATAGCTGAAGGATTCAAGTTCGCGGTTCGCCTCGGCGAGTTCCAGGGCGCGCAGTTCAAGCTCGCGGTTCATCCTCTCGATTTCAAGGTCGGTCCGCATGCGTTCGGTTATGTCCCGTATCGACTCGATGCCGGCTACGATGGATCCCGAAGCGTCCCGAAGCGGGGTACAGATAATTTCGGAGAAGCGCAGGCCGAGCGCGCCTTGGGCGTTTTTCTCTGTTTTGCGGGTCAGGCCGTCCCGGAAGGACTGGGCCAGGTGGCATCCCGGGCAGACCCCACTCTGGTTTTGGTAGGCGGCGTAGCAGTATTCGCCCAGGTGCTCCCCCATTAGATCGATATGCGCCTGGTTCTGGTACAGGATTCTCATGTCGAGACCCTGCATGGTGATGGCGTCTCCGACGCTTTCCAGGACCGCCTGCGCCCTCACGTGCTCCCTCACCTTTGGGAGGAGAACCGCGGCTAGGCTGACTTTGGGCTTGCCGAAGCCCTTTTCACTGCGTGAGGAGAGGTACCGGACAAAAAAGAGGAGAGTCATCAGGGAGCAGAGGATTAATGCTATTTCGTGGAAACCGGGGCGCCACAGCTGGCGGGAAACGCTGCCGGTCCCGAAGGCTGCCTCGAACCCGGCGTCCATCCCCCACGACAAGAGCGCGATTGATATTCCCGCAGCTACCGTTGTCATCTGCCTGCTGGCCAGACTTCGGCGTTGAAGATTCGTCATGTCCGCTCCTTAAGAAAAGTCGTCTCTGACTCATCTCAAAAGCCGCATAAAATACCTCAAAAAGCTGGGGAACCAACGTCAAAACCGGGAAGCCCGGCGCCTGCAGAGCATGCCTGCCAGTTGTGGTGTCATCGCGAAAAGCAGTGCAGTACTACGCTCCCATTAATGATTACCACAAATTGCGGCACTGACAACGAGACAGGCGGAGAATCGTGCAAACGACCAGCGTCGGTCTTCATACCTGCACTTCCCTTTCAGGTCTCCTTCTTTTGAGGGTAGGGACAGGGGGGGCAGGACGGACCTTACCTGGGCTGCACGCCGCGGCAGGCGGGGTTGCCGGCTAATCAGCTCGTGCCTGAACGGTCCTCTCTGAAAATGCCCGTCACCTTGCAGTTTTGCCAGAAATACTGTAGTATGCCCCTGATTTCATCTACCCGTTAGGAGAGTTGCCTTTTTGAGAGAGACCCTGTTCCTCATCAGTTCCTACCTGCTCGGTTCCGTACCAACCGGCTTGCTGCTCGCAAGAGCCTTCGGCGTCAACATCCGGGAAACCGGCAGCGGCAACATCGGCGCCACCAACGTTTACCGGACCATGGGAAGAAAGATCGGCATCCTCACCCTGGTCGGCGATTGCCTTAAGGGTCTTCTCCCGGTCCTCCTGGCAAAATGGCTGGACTTTCCGGATATCTGGGTTGCCGCGATCGGATTGGCCGCCTTCCTCGGGCACGTTTACACCATTTTCCTCGGCTTCAAGGGAGGCAAGGGTGTCGCTACGGCGCTCGGCGTGTTCCTCGGCATAGCCCCGCTCTCAGTAGTGGCCGGCCTGGCAGTCTTCGCTCTCGTGCTCTACAAGTGGCGCTATGTTTCGGCCGCCTCCATAATGGCGGCAGCAATCATCCCGGTGGCGGTAACACTGACCAAAGGCACACCGGAACTGATTGCCATGTCGTTCGTGATCGCAGCAATCGTCATCTTCAGGCACCGTGAAAATATCGCCAGACTCAGGGCCGGAACCGAGAGTAAGTTCAAGGCGTAAAGAAACTCGTTCTACGTTCTACGTTCTACGTTCTACGTTCTATGTTCTACTTCTAGGTTTTGCCTTCTACTTCCAGGTTCACGTTCCAGTTTCGGTTCAGACCATTAATCTATTAACTTAGAACTTAGAACGTAGAACAGTTTTCTCCCCCCCGCAGGCCGGACAGTCCGGGTTCCTTCCCAGCGCCACCTCCCTGAAACGCAGAGTAAGCGCGTCGTACGTCAGCAGGCGCGAGGTCAAAAGCTCGCCGATGCCGAACAGAAACTTGATCGCTTCGGTCGCCTGAATCACCCCGATCACCCCCGGCAGGACGCCAAGCACCCCGGCCCGGGAGCAGGAGAGCGCCACCTCCGCCTCGGGTGGCTCGGGAAAGATGCAGCGATAACAGGTGGACTTCCCTGGCAGCACGGTCATGGTCTGCCCTTTATACCTCAAAATCCCCCCGTGCGAAAAACTGACGCCGGCCGCAAGACAGGCGTCGTTGATCAGAAACTTCGCCTCGAAGTTGTCCGTCGCGTCCAGCACGAAGTCGTAGCGCCCCACAAATCCGGCGATGTTCTCCTGGGTGAGCCGCTCCCCGATGCACTCCACCTGCACCCCGGGATTTATCTCCAGCATCCGGTCCCGTGCCGATTCGACCTTGACGCGCCCCAGGTCGGAGCTGCCGTGGATCACCTGGCGCTGCAGGTTGGAGAGCTCCACCCGGTCGCCGTCCGCTACCCCGATAGTGCCGACTCCGGCGGCAGCAAGGTACAGCGCCGCTGGAGAACCGAGCCCTCCCGCCCCGATTACCAGCACACGCCCGCCGCGCAGCCGCTCCTGCCCGGCTTCCCCAACCTCGTCCAGCATCAGGTGGCGGGCGTAACGCTCCTTCTCTTCCTTCGAAAGCATAAACATCTCTCCACTTAATTTGGCGTTGTTCTGTATATTCTGCAGTTTTCACTTGGATGCGGAAATCTGGCACACGGCGGCGGCCCTTTTGCTATTATGTCCGTTCCAATCGATGCTCCGGAGCAGGCGAGCTTCAGGTGGTCTCCAGGGAGAGTACCAGGGGAGTCAAGAGGCGCTTCATCTTCTTCAGCGCGCCATCTTCGATCTGACGCACCCTTTCCCGGGAAAGGGAGAAATGGTCGGCGATCTCCTGCAGCGTCATGGGACTCTCCGAAGTTACCCGGCGCTCGATGACGAAACGCTCTTTCTCGTTCAGGTTCTGCAGCGCGCCAGCCACACCGCGTTCCAGGATGGTGCTCTCCTGGCGCTCGGCCAGGAGCTCCTCCTGGTTCTGACGCAGGTCCGGAAGGCTCTCCAGGAAGGTCCCCCCCTCCCCTTCGAACATCTCGACGTCGAGGGAGAGCTCTCCCCTCAGACGCTGCTCCATCTCCTGAGCCTCGACATCCTTCACGTCGAGGGCAAGGGCGGTCGAGTGCAGGTCGGCCTCGCCGGTCATGCTGATGATCGCCTGCTTGGCCTGGTTCAGCTTGAAGAAGAGCTTGCGCTGCGCCTGGGTAGTGCCGATCTTCAGCAGGCTCCAGGCGGAAATGATGTGGTTTTGGATGTAGGCCCTGATCCACCAGACCGCATAGGAAATGAGGCGCACTCCTTTGGCGGGGTCGAACTTGCGCACCGCCATCATCAGGCCGATGTTCCCCTCCTGGATCAGGTCGAGCATATTCATGCCGTAGGAGCGGTATTCCCCGGCGACCTTCACCACGAAGCGGAGGTTTGCCGTGATCAGCTCGTGGGCTGCCCGGAGGTCCCCCTCTTCGCGGAAACGATGCGCCAGATGTCTCTCGTCCTCGGCGCTTAATAGCGGGAAGCGACTGATCTCGCTAAGGTAGAGGGTCAGGCTGTCTATCGGTACCGGCATGGTGTAATTCACGTTGGTTTCTCCCTGCACATCGGTTCGCCTCAATGCGCCAGCTGGCACTCCAAGGCTCTGAGTGCTAACAACTATAACAACTGGGGGAGTAAAAATCAAGAGGATGCCGATAATATCCCGCAACCCGCGCCCGGGTTAAATTGCTTGCCCCTATGGGGATTAATGTGGTACACGAAAAGATCGAACAAAAGCGACGCCTGGCGCCGAAAAACCGGAGGTTTAGCCACATGGAAATACGGATAGTACCTTTGAACGAAGCGGAGAAGAAGGCCAAGTTTACCGACGAGTCGAAGCTCGGTTTCGGCAGGATTTTTACCGACCGCATGCTGCTGGTCGAGTGGAAACTGGGTCAGGAGTGGGTCGATGCCCGGATCAAGAAGAACGAGCCGTTCGTGCTCGACCCCGCGGCGCTGGTGTTTCATTACGCACAGGAAATCTTCGAGGGACTCAAGGCCTACAAGTGGCAGGACGGCACCATCGCCCTGTTCCGGCCCGAGATGAACGCACGGCGCTTCAACCACTCCGCCGACAGGCTCTGCATGCCGGAGGTTCCAGAAGAGCTCTTCCTGCAGGGAATCGAGCAGCTGGTAGCACTCGAGCGTGACTGGGTCCCCGGCGCGGAAGGCACCTCCCTCTACATCCGTCCCGCCATGATCGCGGTCGAGCCGGTGGTCGGCATCAAGCCGTCGGACCACTACTACTTCTTCGTGATACTCTCCCCGGTGGGCGCCTACTATCCGAAGGGGTTCAAGCCGGTGCGGATCATGGTGGAGGACAAGTACGTCAGGGCGACCCCCGGCGGGACCGGCGAGGCGAAGACCGGCGGCAATTATGCCAGTTCGCTCAAGGCGGGACTCGAAGCGAAGCAGAAGGGGTTCGACCAGGTGCTCTGGCTCGACGGCGTAGAGAAGCGCTACATCGAGGAAGTCGGCGCCATGAACATGTTCTTCGTCTACGGCGACCGGATCGTCACCGCCCCGCTGGAAGGGACCATCCTGCACGGCGTGACGCGTGATTCCGTGCTGACCCTGGCGCGCTCAATGAACCTCAGCGTCGAAGAGCGGCGCATCGACGTGAAGGACCTGATGAACGACCTGCGCAGCGGTGCCATCACCGAAGCGTTCGGCAGCGGCACGGCCGCGGTGGTAACGCCGGTCGGGGCGCTTTGCTATGCCAATGAATGTCTGGAGGTAAACGGGGGCGGGGTTGGAAAGCATACCCAGGAGCTTTATGACACACTGACCGGAATCCAGACCGGCAAGATTGAGGATAATTTCGGTTGGATCAGGAAGATTAAGTAGCAAGGTAGCGCCACGCGGAGGCCGCAGGGTCCTCCGCGTGGCGAAGTCTAAGGTCAGAACAAATCCAGCTGCCCGTCGTCCTTGAAAAGGCTCTCCGGAGCAGGCGCCAAAACACCCCCACGCTCGATCCCTTTCCAGGTTTGCCCGGTCCGCACCATTTGCTTAAGCCACCTTTTGGGTACCGAGCGGTAGCGGCAGGTCTTGAGCCCGCCGACGATGATGGTAGCCGAGGCAACCCCAAGCCGCAAACGCTGTACGATCTCCAGCACTTTCCCGGTAAATAAAAAGCATCTGCTCGCCCCCTTATGCTCGATGAGCAATTCATCACCTAGTACGGCAAGGCAGACGGCATGGTGCCGTTTGTTATCGAGATAGAAGCTGACCGCGCACCCCGGAGTAGGCGCAATGGGCGCCAAGGGATCCCGACCGGTCCCGGCATCCTCCTGGTCGTCCAGTTCCTCAGGTTCCTCCTGGTCATTGAGCTCTTCGTCGTCAACCCCCTGCAAATCGTCCAGGTCCAGATCGTCCAATTGCTCCAGGTCGTCAAATTCCTCTTGCTTGTTCAACTCAAGCTTTGCCAATGCTACTCCTATCTATTCCAAGGTTTTTCCTGGCGTGGTAACAGTATCAAGCAAGACCAGCAGCTCAATAACCACCGGACAGAACTCCCAGAGCTTGCCTCCGACCGAGTTGACGACCCGCAAGGAGAGCGCGTCCCCAAAGGCTGGAATCCCAACATCTAAGGTAGGTGCCGAAAATCCTACCACATTTATTCTGAGTGAAGTTAACAAAAAAATGCGGCCGCGCGATAAGCCAGGTGGGCCTTGTCCCCCCTATAAAATAGGGGGGAAGCCGAACGTTAGAGAGGCAGGGGGGTGATTTGGCGGGGCTAATCCCCTACGTTTCAACCATTCGCCCCCCCCCTACCTTGACAGAGCAGCTGGCGCTACCTATTATTCCCGATAGGAGGGCTCGCTCATGATACGACCCGAAAAAATGACGGTGAAGACTCAGGAAGCCCTGGCTGCTGCCCAGGAAAAGGCATTCGCCATGTCGGCCGGGACGATCGAGCCGGAGCACCTGCTGCTTGCCCTGCTGGACCAGGAGGAGGGATTCGTCCCGGAACTATTGAAAAAGATCGGGGCGCAGCTCAGCCGGTTGCGCGAGAACCTGGATGCGAGCCTCAAGAGGCTCCCCAAGGTGACTGGCTCGGCGCAGGTTTCGCTCTCCCCGGCCCTGAACCGCGTCCTGGACCAGTCACAGAAAGAGGCCGACGCCATGCGCGACGCTTTCGTCTCTACCGAGCACCTGCTTTTGGCACTCGCCGCGGAGAAGGAGGCAGCATCCAGCAAACTTCTGGCCCAAAGCGGGGTGACCCGGGACGCCATACTGTCGGCCCTCAAAGCACTGCGGGGCGACGAGACGGTTACCAGCCAGGAGCCCGAGCAGAAGTACCAGGCGCTCGCCAAGTACGGCAAAGACCTCACCGATCTGGCCCGGCGCGGCAAGCTCGACCCGGTCATAGGCCGTGACGACGAGATCCGGCGCGTCATCCAGGTGCTTTCGCGGCGCACCAAGAATAACCCGGTCCTGATCGGCGAACCGGGAGTGGGAAAGACCGCCATCGTCGAGGGATTGGCGCAGCGGATCATCTCCGGGGACGTCCCCGAAACCCTCCGTGACAAACAGGTGGTTGCCCTCGACATGGGCGCGCTGATCGCGGGGGCAAAGTACCGCGGGGAGTTCGAGGACCGGCTCAAGGCGGTCATCAAGGAAGTGGAGAAGGCCGAGGGGAAGATCATCCTCTTCATCGACGAGCTGCACACCCTGGTCGGCGCGGGCGCCTCGGAGGGGGCCATGGACGCCTCCAACATGCTCAAGCCCGCCCTGGCACGGGGGGAACTGCACTGCATCGGGGCCACGACTCTCAACGAGTACCGCAAATACATAGAGAAAGATGCCGCCCTGGAGCGCCGCTTCCAACAGGTCTTCACCGGCGAGCCGAGTGTCGCGGACACCATCTCGATCCTGCGCGGCCTCAAGGAAAAGTACGAGACCTTCCACAGCATCCGGATCAAGGACAGCGCCATCATCGCCGCGGCGACCCTCTCCGACCGCTACATCACGGACCGTTTCCTCCCGGACAAGGCAATCGACCTGATTGACGAAGCGGCCTCACGCCTGCGGATCGAGATCGATTCCAAACCGACCGAGATCGACGAGGTGGACCGGCGCATCATCCAGCTGAAGATCGAGGAGCAGGCGCTGCTGCGCGAACAGGACCCCTCGGCCTTGGAGCGCCTGAGAAAGCTGACCGACGAGCTCAATCAACTAAAAGTCGAATCAGCCACCCTCGTTAGTCACTGGCAAAAGGAGAAGGACGTCCTCAAGGAGCTGAGCACGCTCAAGCAGCGCATCGAGGAGATGAAGGAACAGGCCAAGGTCGCCGAGCGGGAAGGGAAGCTGGCTCGCACCGCGGAGATCCGCTACGGCGAGATTCCGGTCCTCGAGAAGGAGATGGCGGGAAAGAAGGCGCAACTGGAGGAAATCCAGAAGGAGGGGAAAATGCTCCCCGAGGAGGTGGACGGCGAGATGGTGGCGGAGATCGTCGCCAAATGGACCGGCATCCCCTTGAGCCGGATGCTGGAAACCGAATCGGAGAAGCTGGTCCATATGGAAAAGCGCCTGCAGAGCCGGGTGGTCGGCCAGGACGAGGCGCTCACCCTGGTGGCAAACGCGGTCCGGCGCGCCAGGAGCGGGCTCTCCGACCCGAACCGTCCTATCGGATCCTTCATCTTCCTGGGACCGACCGGCGTCGGCAAAACCGAGACCGCACGCGCCCTGGCCTCCTTTCTTTTCGACGACGACCAGGCAATCGTGCGCATCGACATGAGCGAGTATCAGGAGAAGCACACCGTCGCCCGCCTGATCGGCGCCCCTCCCGGCTACGTCGGCTTCGAGGAGGGTGGACAGCTTACCGAGGCGGTGCGCAGGCGCCCCTACTGCATCGTGCTCTTCGACGAGATCGAGAAGGCGCACCCGGAGGTGTTCAACGTCCTGCTGCAGATTCTGGACGACGGCAGGCTCACCGACGGCCAGGGGAGAACGGTTGACTTCAAGAACGCCGTCATCATCATGACGAGCAACCTCGGCTCCCAGTGGATTCAGCAGTACGGCGCCACCGACCATAAGCTCATGCAGACCAACGTGATGGAGACGCTGAAGGAGCACTTCAAGCCGGAATTCCTGAACCGGGTGGATGAGATCGTCATCTACAAGGCCTTGCCGCTGGAGCGGATCAAGGAGATCGTCCTCATTCAGCTGAAGTCGCTGCAACACCGCCTGGCCGAGAAAGGGATCGACCTTCAGGTGACTGACAAGGCACGTGAATTCCTGGCCCGCGAGGGTTTCGACCCCGCCTACGGCGCGAGGCCGCTCAAGCGCGCGCTGCAGCGCAAGATCCAGGACCCGCTCGCCCTCATGCTCCTGGAGGGTAAATTCGTATCCGGAGACCTGGTGCTGGTCGATCTTGCCATGACAGGCGACTCCCTGGTCATTAAAAAGAAAGATTAGCGCTTCATGAAGGAGGTTGTTTTTCGCTGTTGATTCATGCTATCCTGCCGCCACGCTCAGCTACGGGCTTGTGCGACGCCTAGGCGGCATCAAAGACCAGGAGATTTCTCAATGAAGCGTTATTCGACCATAATGTCCGTACTACTCACCCTTGCCCTGCCTGTCGCCGGGAACTGTGCGGACGCTGCGAAGACGGCCGATAAGCCCGACGCCTCGATCGAGGCGATAAAAGCCGACACTTCAAATTCCAAACACGGCATGATGGGTGGGTCCGTTCCGGCTGCCGACAGCGCTCCACAGAACCCCACGGGGAAGGTCGTGGAGACCATGGACGGAGGCGGATACACCTACGCGAACCTGGAACTGAACGGGAAGAAGAGCTGGGTAGCCTTCACAACCTATGCAACCCACGTCGGAGACACCCTCTCCTTCAGCGGCTGCATGGAAATGAAGGACTTTCAGAGCACCGCACTGAAACGAAAGTTCGACAAGATTCTTTTCTGCGGCGCTCCACTCAAGCCCTCGAAGACGGTCGCAGTCACCGGGAAGAAGTCGCTCGGAAGCGTAGGTGCCGCAGCGTCAGCCGGGAAAATCAAAGTGGAGAAGGCTGCAGGCGCCAACGCCTACACGGTAGCCGAGATTTTCGCCAAGAGCGGCAGCCTCAACGGTAAGCAGGTGGTGGTGAAAGGCAAAGTGGTCAAGGTCGCTTCGGGGATCATGGACAGAACCTGGATCCATCTGCAGGACGGCAGCGGTTCCGAAAAGCAGAAGAACCACGACCTGGTGGTGACCTCAAAGGACAGTCCCGAAATCGGCGACGTCGTGACGGTTTCCGGTATGCTCGCCAAGGACAAAGACTTCGGCAGCGGCTACAAGTACAACGTCATCATCGAGAAGGGAAGTGTGAAAAAGTAGCGCCCCCCCTCCTCCCCTGAATAGCAATAAAAGGCCCCCTGCTCACCGCCTAGCCGGTTACTTAATCTGTTGAAATGTTGTCGATCTTTGAAATGTTTAGTTTATCAGTATGTTATAACCGATCCGAATGCTTAAGAAAATTCTGGCGATCGTTGTAACAGGCTAAAATACAAAGCATTTCTAAATCATCAACAGATTAAGTAACCGGCTAGGCTCACCGCGGAGGGCCTTTTTTATGTATATCCCCCCTGTGGAACAGGGGGGAAGGCTCGCGTAGCGAGACAGGGGGGTCTTCTGCCCAAGTAAAACGCCCCCAGCTCTCTAACACTCGGCTTCCCCCCTATTATCATAGGGGGGAAAATACCGGTATACTTATAATTGAAGGGATGACCCTATGAAAACAATCCTGATCACCGCCTATCTGGCGCGCTTTGCGGCTGGCTACCTGCTGCGCTACCTGAACCTGCGCCACCTGAAACGACACGGCGCGACGGTCCCCGAATGTTTCGCCGGCGCGATCGATGCCGAAGCACTCGCCAAGACGGCACGCTATACGGTGGAACAGAGCCGGGTCGCGCTGGTCCAGTCAGTCTACGACAGCGCACTCCTGCTGGCATTCCTGTTCACCCCGCTCCTGCCGCACTACGACGCCTGGATCAGCTCCCTGAGCGCCAACTTCGTAGTCCAGGGCGTCCTGTTCATGCTGCTGCTGACCCTGGTCCAGAGCCTGCTGGAAATCCCCTTCTCGCTCTATACGACCTTCCGCATCGAGAAGCGCTATGGCTTTAACACCACCACGCCCGGCCTCTGGCTGGCCGACTTAGGGAAGTCGACGCTCATCTCGGCGCTGCTGCTGGTGATTCTGGTATCGGCTGCCCTGCTGCTGGTGCAGAGTTCGCCGGAACATTGGTGGCTTTGGGTTTGGGGATTCTTCGCCCTCTTCTCCATCACCATGATCTACCTTTCTCCCTCCCTCATCGAACCGCTCTTCTCCAAGTTCGAGCCGCTGGGTGACCCGGGACTGGAGTGCGAGATCCGGCTCCTGCTGGAAAAGGGTGGCCTCGAGGTGCAGGGGGTTTTGAAGATGGATGCCTCGCGGCGCTCCCTGCACTCCAACGCCTATTTCACCGGGATCGGCCGGGTGAAACGGATCGTACTGTACGACACTTTAATCAAGCAGATGGAGCGCCGGGAGTTGCTGGCGATTCTGGCACATGAGGCGGGGCACTGGAAAAAGGGGCATATCTGGAAGCGGTTGGTACTGATGGAGGGCTCCGCGCTGGGTCTGTTCTACATCGTGCATCTGCTTTTTAGCTGGGGCGGTTTGCCGGGACTTTTCGGCCTGAGCGGGGGGACCTTCGCGGCTCAGGTCCTCATGGTGAGTTTTCTCTGTTCCATCGCCGCGTTCCCACTGACGCCGCTTTCCTCCTGGCTATCCCGCCGGCACGAGTGGGAAGCCGACCGGTTCGCAACAGAGTTGTGCGGCACGCCGGACGCACTCGCCTCCGCGCTGGTGAAACTCTCCCGGGACAATCTCGCCAATCTCCATCCCCATCCCTGCTACGCCTCGTTTTACTACAGCCATCCGCCAGTTGTGGTACGCGTGGCAAGGCTCCTTGAATAAGGCGACGACGCCCGCCACCTCCGGTTGCTGCTGCGAA
>Ga0209123_1003430_pt1 | contig 11866 bp, 9 predicted proteins | sample BarGraIncu00431A_FD_184500 | JGI IMG/M metagenome (GOLD analysis project Ga0209123, IMG submission 184500) | Arctic peat soil microbial communities from Barrow, Alaska, USA - Barrow Graham LP Incubations 004-31A (SPAdes) (version 2) | ecosystem: Environmental > Terrestrial > Soil > Wetlands >...
TGTCATCGTCTGGATACCGCCAAGGTTTCTTTCGAGCTTTTCGAGTTCAAGTTTAAGTTTAGCAACTTCCTTCTTCGGGCGCAGTTCAAAAGAACCGTCTGTAGCCATCTTCTGAAGTTCGCTCATGCGGGCAATTCTCTTCTTGATTGTTGTGAAGTTAGTGAGTGTTCCGCCGAGCCAGCGATTGTTGATGAAATACATTCCGCAACGGACTGCTTCTTCAGCAATGGAGTCCTGAGCCTGCTTCTTCGTTCCTACAAAAAGTACCGTGCCGCCGTCCATTGCGATCTGGCGTACAAACATATACGCGTCATCAGCCTTACGGACTGTCTTCTGCAGGTCAATGATATGAATACCATTGCGCTCCGTATAGATGTACTCAGCCATCTTCGGATTCCATCTGCGTGTCTGGTGTCCAAAATGCACACCGGCTTCGAGTAATTGTTTCATTGAAATAACTGGCATATTGATTCCTCCTGTTTTTCTTCCATGGGGTGTACACCTCGTTTACAAGGCACACGAGAAAATCCCCATGTGTTTAATTGACCTCTAGAATAGTAACATTATGTGTAATAAAAGGCAAGCCGGAGTTTTTCTGCGTTTTTGCCGGCTTTCGGAATAATTATACAGTATCCTCCGCAAAAGCCGTGCTAAAATGTTATTGTTATTTTCATATTTCTGTAACGGAGGAATTCTGCCATGACTGAACTCAAAAATGCAGTGCTCACAATAGATGAAAAGGAATCCATCCTGTCAGTACTTTCATCGATTATTGCCATTCCCAGTGTAAAAAGCGAAGAAATGCCGGGCGCGCCATTTGGTATACATACATTACATGCACTCGAATACATGCTCAGCCTTGGAAAACAGTACGGCTTTACTGTCAAAAACCTGGATGGACGTGCCGGCTATATCGAATGGGGATCCGGCGAAAAAATGCTGGGACTTCTTTGTCACCTTGATGTCGTCCCTGCCGGAGAAGGCTGGTGCGAGGATCCCTTCACACTTCGCAGAGAAAACGGCTGGCTGGTCGGACGGGGGATAAACGACGACAAAGGCCCTGCGGTCACAATTTTCTATGCAATGCTCAGGTTGAAAAATTCCGGATACGTGCCGCCATGCCGTATCCGCCTGATACTCGGACTCGATGAAGAATGCGGATCATCCTGTATGGAGTACTATAAGTCTGTCGAAGAGCTTCCCACCTGCGGATTCACACCGGATGCCGATTTTCCGGCTATTTTTGCAGAGAAAGGAATCCTCCAGCTTCGGGTGTCGGGTCCTCCCTCGAAAACAATCTTTGTCTCTGCAGGGGAAAGACCTAATATGGTTCCCGCACGCTGTGAAATTACCTTTCATGGTTCCCGGGAAAAAATTGTCGGAATCGGTATTCCCGCACACGGTTCCACACCCCATCTGGGTAAAAATGCTATATATGAAGCATTTTCGACATTGGAGGCTTCCTTCTTTGCTTCAGAACCTCTTCCTGATTTTTTCATGACACACATCGGAAGCGATACAACCGGGAGGGATCTTGTATCAGAAATTCCCGAAGATATTTCCGGGAGCCTGACACTGAATGCCGGAGTACTGCAGATGGACAGCTTAAAATCTGAAATGCTGATTGATATCCGATATCCGGTTACCGCAGATGCTGAGGAAATTTTATCGGAAATCCGCAGTAAATCAGCAGTCTTCGGTCTTGTTACGGAAATTTACAGTCACCAGATGCCGCTGTACCGCGACCCTCAGGATCCGCTTATCCAGACACTCCTTCGCGTTTATGAAAAATACGCAGAATTGGCACCCGCTGATATATCCGCGGATCAGGACCTTCGGAAAGCCGCCCTTATCAAGCCTGCACTGCCCATTGCGATCGGCGGTGGAACATACGCAAGAACTATGCCCGGGCTTGCAGCATTTGGTCCGGCATTTCCATGGGAAAAAGATCAGGCACACCAGATTGATGAGGCCATGTACGAAGAGACGATATATATTTTGGTGCAGTTGTATCAGGATGCTATTGCAGCGATTTGTGAAAAAATGCTGAAATAGGCAGAAATTAAGGATTTTGGCTGCAGATACAAATGCAGATGCGGATGCAGATACAGATGCGGACACTGAATATAAGACGCATAATCACAGGAATACTAACAAAAAAGAACCCGGTTTCAATGAAACCGGGTTCTTTTTTCGTTTTCTTTATGGGTATTAAAGGAATCTGCGGATTGTCGTTACACTTGAGGTTGAAAGCGATCCCTGAACAACCTGGCGATGACTGCTGGACGCATGAACTATAGCTCCGCCGCCAATATAAATGGATACATGATCTACAACACCGTCGCCTGAATAATCATAACAGACAACATCGCCGACCTGAATATCCGCTGCGCTGACAGATGTCCCCTGCCCTGCAATTGAATTTGACTGATGCGGGAGAGATATTCCATAATAATTGCTGTACACATAGGATACAAAACCGGAACAGTCCATTCCGCTTGTCGAACTGCCGGTGTATACATACTTGACGCCAATAAAGGATTGGCAGTATGTCACAAAATCGGACGAGCCGGGATTCGCGGGAGTTACTGAAGCGGCTGGTGAAGACGATGAGGGCGAAGACGAAGATGATGAATTGGGAGAGGTTGAAGTGACGAGCTTGACAAGAACGTATGTATCTTTAACCGTCCTGTACCATCCGTTGCTCGTTTTGGCTGCTACTTCAACGGCAGAACCGGCAGACAATGTTTTGGTTACCGGATAATCCGTCCCTGGGCCTGTACGAACATTAAGCTCGCCGATAGCATAAAATGTACCGGATGCAGATTTCTCAGTTACGGCCGGCTTGGGTGTAGGTGTAGGTGTCGGTGTAGGTGTAGGTGTAGGCGTTGCAATAAACTCCGTAGAAAGGAAGCTTGTGAGAACAAATCCCTGACTTCCGTCTGCAAGCTGAAGCTTAGACCATGAGGAACCGATTCCGACACGTGTCGCAGTATTTGAATAGGCCAGAGTTGCTGCCAGCTCACCGCCGGCACCGGGAACCGAACGAACATTCACTCCGCTTGTATTGATATATACAATCGTGTTGTCGGCTGCAAACTGCGAAGGATCCAATAATTCAACAGGAATTCCCTCGTCGGTGTTATGCTCCGTAATAGAATATGTATTTTTTTCTACGGTAACGGCTAATACGGACGTATCGGCTGCAGGGGATACCGGGCTCTTGACGGCCGCAGCATCTGCAAGTATCTGATCGCTGTTTCGGTCTGAAAGATCATCCATCTGAAGTGATACAGGAAGCAAAGCTGTTGCCTGCGCATTTTCCGAAGAAGGAACCTGGATGTATACATCAGACGAATACTGAGGGGAGAAAAAAGGAATGGCTGCTACTACAATGAGGGAGCCCACCACCGATGCAGAAACTCTGAAAAACGTCCAACGGGACGGACGATACTTCAGAAATTTTCCAACAAAAATTTTCGAACTGTTTGGCTTCTTCACAAAAGACCTCCAATAATTACGGATAAGTTAATTATAAATACACTGATCCGTTGTCAAAAAGATCAAAACTGATCTGTTCGTTGAACTGATTATAGTGCATTTATACAATTTCGAAAACCCCTGTCGCTTAAATGTAATATTTGATCAATTAATCGGCAGATATTTCCAACTGAAAAGTTACTGGAAAATGGTGCATTTCCGGAATTTAATTTTTGAAAACCACGGAGCCCCTAGTGCAAAATACTTGTATTTTGGGAGTCAAAGTAATTTTCCCGGTTCAACAAAAAAGAAGCGGTTTAGTCCCATTTAATGAGGACTAAACCGCTTCTTTCATTAATTTACTGTATCAATTTGATTATTCCTGCGTACCGGCAGAAGTTTCTACAACCGTTTGCACGGCAATTTCAACAGGTGCTTCAATTACTTCAGCAGGTACTTCGGCAGGCACTTCTACAGGTGCTGCAACAGGTGCTGCTTCAATAACTTCAGCAGGTACTTCAACCGGAGCGGCCTCAACTACTTCTGCAGGAGTCTCGGGATCAATCGGCTCGACTTCCTTGATGCTGATGCTGATACGTCTTGCAGTATTATTCACTTCCAGAACGCGTGCATCAACTTCCATTCCTTCTTTCAGGACATCATCCGGCTTATTCAGGCGGACATTGGAAATCTGGGAGACATGGCAGAGGGCGTCAAGTCCAGGCTCCAGTTCAACGAATGCTCCGAACTGGAACATACGCACTACTTTACCATGAACAATGGAGCCAATCGGGAATCTCTCCTCGATATCATGATACGGGTCATCCTCAGGCTTCTTGTAGCCAAGGGAAATACGTTTCTTCTCAGGATCAAAATCCTTGACAAAGACAGAGATCGTCTGTCCGACTGAAACAACTTCAGAAGGATGACGGATACGGTTCCATGAAAGCTCGGAAACATGTACCAGGCCATCTACTCCGCCGATATCAACGAAAGCTCCAAAATCCGTAAGACTCCTGACGATTCCGTCATAACGGGCGCCAACCTGGATTGTGCCCCATACTTCTTCAGCCTTTGCACGACGCTGTGTATTCAGGAGAGATCTGCGGGATCCCGATACACGAAGGCGACGCTTGTCCGGATCATACTGTGTTATTAAAATCTGGATTGTCTTGCCTTTATAGGAGTCAAGGTCATCAACCGCAGCCATTTCAAGCTGTGTGCGGTGAATATAAATATCGACACCGCCAAATGTTGCAATAACGCCGTCTTTAACAACGTTCGTGACCTTAACCGTCACAGGTGTCTTATTCTCGTAGGCATCTTCAATCTGCGTCTTGTACTTGCCAAAATCAACATGTGCCTTGGAGAGTAGAATCTCCTTACCCATGTCGGAGTTACGGACGCTGCGCACGTACACTTCAATTTCGAGGTGTTCAGCGATAGCAGTGTCCAGATCGAAATCCGGATCATTGGCGAATTCATGACGAGGAATCCTTCCTTCAGACTTGTCGTGGACGTCGACATACACATACTCATTATCAGCTGATGTAATAGCTCCCTTCACAGTTGCATTTTTCCTCAACTGCGGGATGCTGTCGATGTAGTCTCCAAAATTAATGTCCATTGGTTCCTGATTTGCCATGGCTTCGTTCTCACTCATTGTTCGGATAACCTCCCTGATTATGCTTTCTGGCGTTGACGCACCTGCGGTAATTCCAACAGTCACATTCTCTGATGCGAGATTGATTCCTGTCAGTATATCGGCGAGATCACTCGCATCACCTATCAAATACGTTTTAGCACAATGACTTTTGCAGATTTCATAGAGCTTCATTGTATTGGAACTGCCTTTCGAACCAATCACAAACATATAGTCTGATGCGGCAGCTAATTCGTGGGCTTCTCTTTGTCTGTTTACAGTCGTACTACATATTGTATCAAAAATCTGATCATTTGCAATTTTATTCTTTATATTTTCACGTATTTTCTCAAATTCTTCTGAAGAAAATGTAGTTTGAGAGACAAGAATGCTGTCTTTTTGGTCAAATCGAATCCCACTGAGTTCTTCTTCGCTACTTATCACGCATACATTGCTCTTACATTCCCCGCATATTCCGGCAACTTCCGGGTGACCCTTGGCTCCGGTGATGATTATTTGCTTTCCGTCCCGGTCAGCATGCCTGACAATCCTGTGAATCTTTTCAACGTATGGGCAAGTGCAGTCAATCACATCACAACCCTTCGATATTAACTTTTCGCGAATGTCAGGGGAGATTCCGTGCGCACGGATAAGCACCGTGCTTTGGGGAAGAATATCGTCAACATGATCAGCCAGAACCATTCCTTTGGATAGCAGGTCGGAAACGACCGACTCATTATGAGTTATGGCGCCCAGCATATAGGTCGGCATTTTTCGTGCAGAATCCGAAAGGCACAAATACGCTGCAGTAACAGCATGATCCACGCCAAAACAAAAACCGGACGATTTTGCCAGTGTAAGGTGCATATTATATCGCCCCCGAAGGATTCGCCGGATTTGTGATGCTGCCGGGCAGATGCTGCAGCAGCATCTGCAGCGTCTCCTCCTGGGAATTATGAGTAGTATCAATTTCGACTGCATCCGGCATTTTAACAAGCGGAGCAAATGAACGGGTTGAATCCTGATGGTCCCGGTAACGGATATCCGCAAGAACTCCATCGAATGTCTGTGTATGTATGCCTTTCTGCGCAAGTTCCTCAAGCCTTCTCCTGGCCCGTTCTTCCGGGTCGGCCGTCAAAAAGAACTTGTACCGGGCATCGGGAAGTACAAAGGAACCGATATCGCGGCCATCCAGAACGACACTTCGCGTACCTGCAATTTCACGCTGCATGGCAACCATCTTCATGCGTACAGCAGGAATGCTGGAAATATCCGACGCCGCTACGGAAATTTCGGGCTTACGGATGTCTTCGGATACATCCCTTCCGTCAAGGAAAATCCGCTGGTGTCCCTCCTCGAACCGGATATCAATATTAAGAGTATCAAGCATTTTTCCGACAAGATCCGGGTCTTTCGGAGAAATACCCAGGGAAACCGCTTTTAATCCGCATGCCCTGTACATCGCGCCGGTGTCAAGGTAGAGGATCCCCAGTTTACTGGATAAAGCTTTCGCAAGAGTACTTTTCCCGGAGCCGGACGGACCGTCAATTGCAATCTGCAGACAAGTCATTGATACCTCTTTCAGATCGCTCGATGTCCGAGTCCGATCGCTATTTCGTTTAGATGAAGAAGTCCGATCCCAAAGAAGCAGCAGACGGCAATATGGTCGCCAAGGCGTGCTATGCCAATTTTACCTCCGACATTAAGACCTATGGCCTTGGAAGTGATCTGTGAAATCGCCTCACGTGCGGCACCCGCAAGGGCACCTTCTTCGATATGTGTTTCACCGATAATCCCTTCCCTCTTAGCTGCTACAACAGTTCTTTCAATGATTTTTGAAACGGATGAGATAAACTCCCCTCCAAAGTCAGCCGCAGCAACATGAATCTGTTCGGCAAGAAATTTCTCCTTCAGGTCATATTCCTCTTCCCTGGAGTTGGTAAGCGCTATCTTTACAGCTGCAGATGCAGCAAGCTTGCTGTTGGCAATTGGTTCTTTCATAATGATAATATTCCTTTTGCTCCATTCGAGCATGGCAGGTAATAAGTCAGGTCAGGATTCGTTTATCAGCTTGATTCAGGGTACTGCGGACAAATTCAGATAATGATATCACTTTTCCTGTCTTCACCCTTGTCATATACTTTATATTCATCCCACAAATTCTCGAGCGCTTCAAAGGTTTGTTCAATATGATCGCGTTTGCGCATCCCCAAAGCAACAATCAGCGCATTGATGACTGACAGGGGAGCAACGAGGGAATCGACAAAGGATGCCATGTCAGAAGTTGCAAACAGTGCAACATCCGCCTGTAAAGCAAGCGGTGTATCCGCTTTGTCAGTAATGGCAACGACTGCCGCACCTCTCTGCCTGGCATACTGCATCGACTGGATTGTCCTCATGGAATAACGGGGAAAGCTGATTCCGATCAGGACGTCTCCCGGACCAATCGGAAGAATCTGCTCAAATACCTCATTGGCGCTGTTGCTGTGGATATGACGAACATCATCAAAAAGGAGCGTAAAATAAAAATGAATAAATGAGGAAAGCGGCGCTGAACTTCTAAGGCCCATAACAAAAATACGTTTCGATGCAAGAATCGTCTCAACAGCTTTGCTGAAAGCTGTTGAATCAATATTTTCATAAGTGCTCTTAAGATTTTCTATATCCGTCAGTAAAATGGAGCTGAGGACCTGGCCGTCACTTGAATAGCGCCTTGAGGCATTGAGCCGCTGCACGGAGGTTAGCTTAACTTTGAGCTCTTCCTGAAGCAGGTGCTGAAAGTGCGGGTATCCCTCGTAACCGAGTTCCATCGTAAATCTTACAACGGTCGATTCGCTGACTCCGGCTTCTTCACCAATTTTGGCAGCCGTCATGTACGCCGCCCTTTCGTAATCCGACAAAATAAAACGGGCAATCGCCTTTTGCCCTTTGCTCATTTTCGGCATTTCCGACTCAATATGCTCGACCAGGTTTGAATGTCTCATATCCTGATTTTCATTGTCTTTCTGCTGCATTTTCATGCTCCTCCGATTCAAAAACAGAGTATTTATAACAGTTATTATACATGAAATCAGCAAAAAAAATGAAAGTCTCCCGAAGAAAACTTTCATTTTTACGTCCGGACCATTATTTTTCAGACAGGCTGATACTTCTGATCAATACTTCCAATCTGATCATCCATCTTATGCAATGCTTCCTGCCTCTGTTTGAAAAACTTTTCTGCAACCTGGGGAAACATCGCCCATGTCAGTACATCTTCCGGCTGCTCCATATAAACAGCCATCTGTGCTTTGACTTTCTCAAGTTCAGGTTCAATGAAATCCGCAGGCCTTGCAGTAATCTGTTTTTCATCACCGAGAATTTTCCTGATGATTTCAGCAGAAATCGGAGCCGGGGTTTTTCCGTATTCACCTTTTACAACGGCCTTTGACTCTTTCGGAACCATTTTGTACCGTTCACCTGTGATAACATTCATGACTGCCTGTGTCCCGACAATCTGAGAAGACGGGGTGACAAGAGGCGGAAATCCGAAATCCTCACGGACGCGGGGAACTTCTGACAGGACTTCCATCAGTTTATCTGACTTTCCTGCCTGTTTCAGCTGGGAAACCAGATTGCTGAGCATCCCGCCGGGAACCTGATATTTAAGTGCATTCACATCGACGCCCAGAATCTTTGTGTCGATCAGGCCGGAAGCAAGCCACTTTTCACGTATAGTCGATGCATAGGCAGATATATCCGATAAAAGGTCAAGATCGAGTCCCGTATCGTACTGTGTACCTTTCAGAGTTGCGACAAGAGGTTCCGTCGGGGGCTGGGATGTACCCATAGCAAGCGGGGAAAGAGCACAGTCCACAATATCAACACCGGCTTCAATCGCTTTCAGATACGTCATGGAAGCAACTCCTGACGTATAATGGGAATGCAGTTCTACAGGGAGTCTGGTTGCTTTCTTGATTGTTGAAATCAAAGAAAACGCTTCATAGGGAAGCAGCAGACCGGCCATGTCCTTTATGCAAATCGAATCAGCGCCCATCTCTTCAAGGCGCCTGGCATCTGATGCAAATTTCTCATTCGTATGGTACGGACTTGTCGTGTAGGCAATAGCAGCCTGTGCATGGCCGCCTTCCTTACGGCATGCCGCCATGGAACGTTCAATATTGCGGTAATCATTGAGTGCGTCAAAAATGCGGATAATATCGATACCGTTGGCTATTGATCTTTCAACAAATGAATCGACAACATCGTCTGCATAGTGTTTGTAACCGAGAAGGTTCTGTCCGCGCAAAAGCATCTGAAGCTTCGTGTTCGGACATGCTGCGCGGATCCTGCGGAGTCGGACCCATGGGTCTTCGTTCAGGAAACGGACACAGGCGTCAAACGTTGCGCCCCCCCAGCACTCAAGTGCGTTATATCCCACCTTGTCAAGATCGGACAGCATTGGCTCCATTTCTTCAAACGTCATACGCGTAGCAGCTAAAGACTGGTGCGCATCACGGAGAATCGTTTCAGTAATCTTTACCATACTAGTCCTTCCTGCCCGAATCAGGCAAACGCAACCAGGGTATCACCGGCATTTACCGTTGATCCCTTCTGTACATAAATCCCGGAGATCGTGCCGTCGATATGTGACACAATCTCGTTCTCCATCTTCATTGCTTCCAATATGAGCAGTATATCTCCGCGTTTGACCTGCTGGTCGACTGATACGGTTACGGAGAGAATCGTTCCCGGCATAGGTGCCCGGAGTATTTCCCCTTTTATGTCGGCAGGTGCGACGGATGCTTGTGCCGGTGCGGGTTCAGGGGCCTTCGGGGCAGCCTCCGCTGCGGCAGGGGCTGCTGCAGCCGCAGATGCGGCAGGGGCTGTGCGGGACTTTGCCGAAGAACCGGCTGCGACGTCCTCGACTTCTACTTCATATGATTTACCATCTACTGAAATTCTGTATTTCTTAAGCATTATTTCTTCCTCCATCTATAAAGCTATCAAAGCAGTTATTCCTTTTCAACCAGCGGGTATCCACACAGGAGTATGTCAAGAGCACTGATAATACGCGGACGGGTAACAGATGGAAGAATTAATTCATCAATCTGCCCGTATCCGGCAGCGACTTCCGGATTGGAAATCTCTTTATCATATTCTTCCACTTTTGCTGCACGGGCTGCAACCGGATCTTCACTTCCGGCGATATCATCACGGTACAGAATATTTGCAGCTGTATCAGCAGACATAACGGCAACCTGTGCCGTCGGCCATGCAAAAACCATATCCGCACCCAGCATTTTGCTATTCATTACAAGATATGCTGTTCCAATCGCTTTTCCAACCAGAACGCCAACCCTCGGAACATCTGATTCGGAAAAGGCACTGACCAGATCGGCCGCAGCTTCCAGAATACCTGATTCTTCCGTTTCAGCACCTATTTCAAAACCTTCAGCATCCGTGAAGGTAATCAGGGGGATCATGAAAGCAGTGCAGAAGCGGATGAATTTTGATGCCTTTCTGGCACCTGCTTCAGTCAGCCGCGGCGCTGCATTTCCGATCAGTCCGACGGTAATTCCGTCAAGTTTTGAAAAAGCAACAGCTATGTCCGTGCCATACCCTTCTGAAATTTCAAGAAATAACTGCATATCAGAGATCTCTGCAAAGACTTCCCTGACCGGCAAGCCGCTATTGTCACTCCCGGAAGCCAGCTCATTGAGTTTCTCACTTGTGCGGTTGGGGTCATCCTCGGAGAACGCATCACGTGAAAATGCCATTGTATCTCCTGTAATAACAGGAATGTACTCCATAAGCTCACGGATTTTCAAAAGGCATGATGCTTCATCCGCAAGAACAAATGAAGCAAGCCCCGTTTTCACCCTGTGGACATCTGCAGTCCCGATATCGGAAGGATTTACCTTTCCGCCTGAAAGTGCCGCAGTTATAACAGGACTGTTCATATACAGGCCGGAAACGCCTTCACATAAAAATATGAAATCGCTTTTTGCTGCAGCCAGCGCCAGCCCGCCGGGACAATGCCCCAGGACGGCACACAGCAGAGGAATCCGGCCTTTTGCGTCACTAAGGGCAGAAAGAATTGCCCCAAGCCCTTCCAGGGCCAGAACCCCTTCTTCAACCCGTGCTCCGCCGGAACTATACAGTGCTATAAAAGGCGAGCCGGAAGATACCGCCATTTCAATAACCTTTACAATTTTCATTGCATGGGCGCGTCCGATTGATCCGCCATATACATCCGGATCCTGGGACGCTGCAAAGACAAGGCGTCCGCCGATCGTGCCGTAACCTGTTACAACACCATCGCCTTCTACCGGCGGTCTTTCAAAAACCTGTGAAAAAGGCCGGGATACCACTTTCTTGTCCAGACTAACAAAGCTGTCCGGGTCAAAAAGTGTCATTAGGCGTGAAAAACAAAGTTTGTCTGAATCCATGCTGTCCTGATTTGCGGCTGATTTTTCTACAAAAGCTGTCATCTTTTCCGAAGAACCCAATCCAATCACCTCTTTCTTGTCTTTATGTGTCAACACCGAAACGGACAATGCATCAGCATCGCTCATTTCGCTGAATTACCGAGAGGAAGTATCCCATCCGTCAGATGTTCCATTGAAAGCTGCCTTGTATCTTTCATACCTGCCGCAGTTTCCAGAGAGTCCTCCAGATCACGAATCGTCCCGTACATCATCAGGTCCATCGCAGGCATTTCTGCCACGGAGGCAATACCGAATTCCATAAGGAACTGCTGTG
>Ga0209123_1003431_pt1 | contig 11864 bp, 7 predicted proteins | sample BarGraIncu00431A_FD_184500 | JGI IMG/M metagenome (GOLD analysis project Ga0209123, IMG submission 184500) | Arctic peat soil microbial communities from Barrow, Alaska, USA - Barrow Graham LP Incubations 004-31A (SPAdes) (version 2) | ecosystem: Environmental > Terrestrial > Soil > Wetlands >...
TTGGAGCAAGCCAGTATCAGTCGCGGAGGCGAGGAAGTTAACCTGGCGCTGCTAACCGACGGATTGCGTGCCGAACGTGAGCAGGGAATTACAATAGATGTGGCTTACCGCTATTTTGCAACTCCCAGGCGAAAATTTATTATTGCCGATACACCGGGGCATATTCAATACACGCGCAATATGGTCACGGGGGCATCAACCTCCAACGCTGCGGTAATCCTGATTGATGCCCGAAATGGTGTGATTGAGCAGACTCGTCGTCATGCTTATATTGCTGCCTTACTGAATATTCCGCATGTACTCGTATGTGTGAATAAAATGGACCTGGTCGATTTTAGCCAGGAAGTTTTCGAAAGAATCAAAGCCGATTTCATACAGGTTGCCGGAAGATTGGGAAACCAGGATCTCCATTTTTTACCGATCAGTGCCAAACTGGGCGATAACGTAGTGGATGAGTCGACGAATATGCCCTGGTATACCGGGTTAACTTTCCTTGGATTGCTCGAAGCGTTACCTGTTGGTGAAGATTGGAACCTGAATGATCCACGTTTCCCCGTTCAATATGTCATCCGGCCAATATCGGATGAATACCACGATTACCGTGGCTATGCCGGCCGTGTTGCAAGTGGCGTTTTCAGGGTAGGACAGGAGGTCGTAGTTTTACCAGGTGGCCAAAAGACAACCGTTGAAGCGATTGATTTTGCAGGCGATAGTCTTGAGTATGCTTTCCCTCCTCAATCTGTAACCTTAAGACTTACAGATGAAATTGATGTGAGCCGCGGATCGATGATTGTGGATGCAATCAATCAGCCACAACAATCGCAGGAGATCAATCTGATGGTTTGCTGGCTCAGCGAAAAACCGCTTGTTTTAAGGGGGAAATACCAGTTGAAGCACAATTCGAACGAGTTACGTTGCATCGTTACCGAAGTGAAATACAAGGTGAATATCAATACAACAGAGGAGATTCACGATGATTTGAGTGTCGGATTAAACGAAATCGCGCAAATCACGATTAAAACAACGAAACCTTTGTTTTTCGATCCGTACAAGAAAAACCGCGACACCGGCAGTCTGATCCTGATTGACGAAGCGACCAATAATGTGGTGGGCGCAGGAATGATACTTTAGATATCACTCACAGATATAAAAACAAGAAAAGGGAGCCGTTTATTGCTCCTTTTTCATTTATCAGTGTTATGTGATAGGATCATGCTGTTACTTCAATGTTGCAAATGAGTTTTCTACTGTAAACATTTTTTTTCGTTAATAACCTTTAATAACCAGGAAACCGGATTTTGAAAACAATTTGAAAATTTTCAAAAGGTTATTATTTATGTCTAAATTTACGGTCAGACTTATGGCCAAATTTATAGCTTAATGAAAGGCTAATGACCTTGTTGTTAAGCGTATAGCCAATGTCGCTAGAGGGTGCAATATTTGCTAAACCTAAACCATATTGGAGACCTAACGATATTTTTTTAAATTCTATACCAGCTCCTGCATTTAAACCGTAATCTAAAGCTTTGAAATCATCTGTTGCCTGATTCCCTATTTTTAATTTTCGTTCTGTTTGGTCTTCATTTATACCGAACCAGATTTTGTTCGCTTTCAATTTGCCTGATAAGGCATAAGCCAAATATGGACCAGCATTCAATAATATTTTTACACTTCCTAAATTAATTTTGTAGATGGCATTAATTGGGACTTCTAAATAATTCGAGGTTATTTTTATTTCCGGTTCATCAACTGTATGTCCATCAATACCAGCTTTATATTCCGGCTTTGTAAATCCTTTTGATGAATATAGTAATCCTGGTTCAAGTGAAAAATTATTGGAAATTGAATATTCGGCTGTTACACCCAAATGAAAACCTTCTTTCATCTTGTAATCATTGCTATAGGTTCCATTTCTGTCTTTATCCGTCATATTGGCGAGATTAAAACCTGCTTTAATTCCAAATCTAACCTGAGCAAAAGTCTGCATTGAGACTAAAAACAACATTAGTGAAAATATATAGATTCTTTTTATCATTTTAGTATATTTTAAGGGTTAATAATGAGCAAATTGAAAAATATTTAGAATGCCCGTTATCGAATTTTCTAATAAAAACACCTGTTTTAATGAAGCAATTTAAATTTGTTTGATCAGGATAAATGCAGAATTGATCTTTGGGCATGAATGCTTAATATTTTCATTTTCCCGATGACGCTCCGTATTTCTTCCTGTCAATAAAGCATTATTCAATCACTTTATAAAATTCCGGTTCCAGCATGGAATACAATCGAACACACAACATTGTTTAACCCTGCACCAATTGCTGCCAACAAATAGGTATTCAATTATCCGCTTTTTGCTAGGAAGGCTTTCGGTCGTTTTACATCTAATATTAATTGAAATAAATAAAAAAGAGGAACCATTTCCGGCTCCTCTTTTTCGTGATCTATCGTTGTGTATTTCAGAGTTTTATTCCCAAAGTAAATACGACTTCGTTGATTTTCGTATTGTAGCTGAAATCCTTATTCAGCTGTGACAGGTTATTAATAGTTGTTTTGTATGGATTTCTGAATAATTCGTAGCAGCCACGTAAACTCAGCGCATCGGCAGGCTTAAATTGAGCAGTATAAACCGAAGTTTATTGATTTTAGGATATGGTTTTCAGTACATTCCTGTGTAAAAAATTAGTTTTTTTTTTAGAAACCTCACGATACAAGTAGTCTGATACTGATTGATGAAGCGACCAATAATTTGGTTGGTGCAGGGACGATTCTACAAGGCATTCGATTCCGCTTCAAAAAATGAAAGACCTGACAGGTTTTAAAAACTTGTCAGGTCTGATAACTATTTCCGTCGAGCATCGAGTCCATCTCCTTTGAGCATCGAGTCCGTCTCCGTCGTACATTTATTTCTACTCCGTCGTACATCCATATTACGGAAGGATGTTTAAGCCCTAATCTACTGTTAGAAGTTCGTTAAGTACACCTGTCCGCAAGCTGGCTGTAGCGCCATAACCCTTGCGAACTTCGGGTGTATAACTGCCGGCGCTCAATGTCGACGGGATACTGAACATCAAAGTACCCTCGGTGCGGGTAGCAAATACGGTTACCTGCTTTGCAGCACCTGCGCTGTCAACGAGAAATAATCCCTCCAACGGATTGGCTGGGTTAAATTTTAGCTCGCTGCCGGTTATTCTGCCTATTCCGCCAGGTGTGATCAGACTGTTGGATGTTTGTGTGTTGATGTCCATAAATTCCAGCAATTCGGGCGATGGTTGGTAACCAGATATTTTTTCTATCTTGGCTTCTTCCATTTTTTTTGTCAGAAGCAAACCCGGACTTAAAGAAGCCTTTTTGCTGTGGCGTGTACTGTCGAAATTGTCGGCAGCGTTGGTAAATACACCTTTTATGCCAGGGCGGATGTTAACCAACGGCAACAGGATGGTATTGCCATCGGCTACCAGGTCGGTTACCTCGTCGAAGAAAATAGTGAGCACGGCCCTGATGTCTGTCTCGGTGACCAATGTACCGCGTTTCAACACCCGGCTGATGATGCCTTCAATATCAATACTTTCGTTGGCTACTACCCTTGCAGACTGATCGTTTGGGTCTGGGGTGATTTGATTTGGTTGTAAATAAAATTTAATTGTCATCTTGGTTAATTTTTAATTGTTAATTACTAATAATTTAATGTTTTAAAAAATATATTTTAGTTACAAGGAGACCAAAATGGTTGAAAGTCTGTAATGTTAAATCGTTCCTCACTTTATTGATTTCTGGTATTTTGCTATTCTTACGGATCTCTGTTTGGTTTTGTTTCGTTGCCTAACATTATTTTCTCTATAATAACGAAAAAAAAAGAGGAACCGTTTCCAGCTCCTCTTTGGGGTGATCTTTTATTGTGTATTTCAGAGTTTTATTCCCAATGTGAAAACGACTTCACTTTTATTGATATGATTTTTGACAAGCTCTGTAGTGAGTGCATCTAAATTTTGATAGGAGTATTCTGTTCTACTACCCAAACTGTAAGAAACATCAAACGATACATTGTCAATACGATATCCGATACCGCAATTATATGTATTATATTTATAATCTTTATTTGGCTGAGATAAATTGTGTGAATTTGATTTATAGGGATTTCCGAATAGTTCCAGACCAGCTCTAAGGCTTAATGCATCAGTTGGTTTGAACTCTCCACCAACCCGAAGATTGCCTACTGAACGGAAGATGGTTTTTATTTCAGTGTTATCTAGTGATACTGCTGATTCATCCATGTACTTGGAATTATCGTAACTTCTAAGTTTCATTTTTGTATAGTCCACATATTCATAGTCAACGGATATTATTCCCTTCTTTCCGAATTGATATGCTGCACTACCAATAGCTCTCATGGGCGTATCCATATTGTACTCATAATCAGTAATCGGCGTTTCTGCGTTGTGAGATCCATTAGCCGCTGAACTCACGTTTTGTAATTGAGAGGACATCGTCCAATAATATGATTCTTTGAAATTAAAATAGGTTGGAGTATGAAGTGCAGCACCAAGTCTAAGTGCAGGTATCGGTTTGTAAATAATTCCCAATTTCAGGTTAACACCTGTACCTTTTGTATTTGCGACATTGATATAATCGAAATGTCCGAATTCTCCGTTTTCACTATAATTCCTAGACACATTGTGTTTGAGAAACTGAAATCCAACCGTTGCACCCAAATACAACTTATGATCGATATTAGCTCCGATCGATCCTACCAATTCGTCATTATACCCATCGCTATTAATTGTCATATTTTCGTTGACTAACTCATTTTGCAAAAGAATAGATTGATATTGATTGCCCATACCATCCGCATCAGGGTTTTTAACATCTATCAGGTAGTTCTCCCAAGCTAATTTACTCTCCCAGGGAGTTCCGTTACTATAAGGATTATTCTCATCAAGAAGATTAGTGCTATTTATTCCGTTGGTAATATTTGCATATTCATCCATTCTTGATTGGGGTAAACCGTTTTTTCCACCTGAAAGACTTTGATTGAAATTATTTAGTTGATTGACTCCAAATCCGAAATTAAACGATACCAACCCGGAACCTCCGCTTTTAACCGGATTCGCAAACACAATACCTCCATTTCTAAAATTGACTTTATCATTAAAGTTGTCGGAAATCGTCCCTTGAGATGAGTTAGATTCAACGCTGTTGCTCCCAAGTACATTTGCTGTAACCATTACTTCGGACCGGAGATAAACACCGATACCGGCGGGATTGATACTTAATGAAGAAAAATCACCTCCAATTGCTCCAAAAGCATTTCCCATTGCTTTTGAACGGGCAGTTGATCCGTAATTCTGTTGCGAAAACATTAAAGCCTGATCAACATACTGGCCAAATGAAAGGCTCATTAATCCTGCTGTCGCAAATATGGTTAGTATTAACTTTTTCATCTGTGATAATTTTTTAAAGGTTGGGTGGAACTCGCCCCGATGAATCGGAGAGAGTTCCGGAATCAATTATTTAATATTCAATTGTGATTATTTTCTGAAACTGCAATTAATTATCGTCTGCGTCCTGATCCGCCGCCACTGCTACTTCCACCACCAGATGAAGATCCTCCGCCTGAATTGCTACCTGAGGAACTGCTTCTTGAAGGAGCTGAGTACGATTCGGATGAACTACTTCTTGAAGGTGCAGAGTAAGTTGAAGGGCTGCTGCTTCTCGTCGCGCTACCTGATGAGCTGCTTGAACCCCTCTGGTAAGAACTGCTTGATGATACTCTTCCTGAGTTTGAATTTACTGAACCCGAAGAACTCTGAGACTGAGGTCTTGAATATCGGCTACCTTGTTGATTGCTTCCGGAATAACCTGAACCTGAAGATTGTGGCCTTGAGTATTGACGGGTTGAACCATTATTATAGGTCGCCTGTGTATTTGTTCTTGGCCTCGAATAAGTTGGCGTATAGCCTGAAGAGCCTTGCCTTGCTGACTGACTACTTTGATTGCTCACGCCTTGTTGGTTTGAGGACTGACCCCTGCGCAAATTGGTAATTGTTTCGGTATTTCTGGTTCCTGCCTGACCTTGCGAATTTGTTCTTGCACTTCTTGTTACATTCGGATCAACCGTGTACCTTGTTCCGGTCTGCCGTGTTGAACCTGTTCCCATTGTTCCGGATGACTGACGGCCGTTTGTAATGTTTCCACCGTTGTTTATGGTATTGGATGATCTGCCGGAATTACCCGATGTCCCAATTTGACCACGTCCACCTGTATTTACAGCCGAAGAAGACGATCCTAAAGAACCTCTGCCACCGCTATATCTCACAGCATTCGATCTGCCAGATCCATTTGTATTTTGTCTTCCGTAAAAACGTTCGCGGTTGTCCGTTACGCCACCCCAGTGACCGCCTCCATAATATCCGCCACCATAGTATCCTCCACCGTAATAGCCTCCATAGTAAGGGTAACCCCAGCCATAGTATCCGCCAAAGGCAGACCCTTGATAGTACCAGCCACCATAATAGGGATTAAACCAGTTGTCATAATAACCACCACCATATCCATAGCCAAAGCCTGCACCATAACCCATGCCCCAACTAAAACCCCAGCCAGGAGAATAGCAAGTATCCCAATAAGGATCATAGGCATAAGGATTATAGAAGGTTCGGATACGGGTTGTATAGCTGATCTCCTCCGGATTGTTGTAATTGTTGATCAGGTATAATGCCTCATCATCCGATTCGAAAGTTGTGTCGGAATCATTGTAAACATAGTTCGTTGAATCAAGATCACCTTCTTTATTCTGGTAATTATCAACGATCTTCCCTGCCTCCTCCTGACGCGATTCGGTGATCGTGGCCGGTCGGTTAACCTGCCGTGCACTGGAGGGTGAAGAGTTGACTACCACTGGAGGATTATCGCCCGGTGTAAAGTAAACATCGTCGGAATAACTACTTGAAGTGACCATAGATCCTGTTGTACAGGCACTTGCTAGAAGTGCTATGGCTGAGAGCAGTTTGACATTTGTTTTCATGATTTGTTCTCCTTTATATTAAAAAATTCCTTAAGTTTTCGTTATTTTGTGACCTTGAATTGTCGATTTAAATGCAATAATTATACCAAAACATCAGTAATGGCAAAAGTTCTCACATCAAAAGAAGAAAATTATTCTCAATGGTACAACGATTTGGTTGCAAAAGCAGATCTGGCTGAAAGTTCAGCGGTTCGTGGCTGTATGGTAATCAAACCTTATGGATATGCAATCTGGGAAAAAATGCAGGCGCAGCTTGATAAAATGTTTAAGGAAACAGGTCACGTAAATGCCTATTTTCCGCTTTTTATTCCCAAATCATTCTTCTCGAAAGAGGCTGCTCATGTTGAGGGATTTGCCAAAGAGTGTGCGGTCGTTACACATTACAGGCTCAAGAACGATCCCGACGGGAAAGGTGTCGTGGTCGATCCGGATGCAAAACTCGAAGAAGAGCTGATTATTCGCCCCACATCCGAAACTATTATATGGAGTACCTATAAAAACTGGATACAATCATACCGTGATTTGCCGATTCTTTGTAATCAGTGGGCGAACGTCGTGCGCTGGGAAATGCGTACCCGTATGTTTCTGCGAACTACTGAATTCCTCTGGCAGGAAGGGCATACCGCACATGAAACAAGTCAGGAAGCGCTTGCGGAAACGGATCAGATGATTAACGTTTATGCCAGTTTTGCCGAAGATTTTATGGCAATGCCCGTTATTAAAGGCGCCAAGTCGGCTAACGAGCGGTTCGCAGGTGCGATAGAGACTTACACCATCGAGGCATTGATGCAGGATGGTAAGGCATTGCAATCGGGAACTTCGCACTTTTTGGGACAAAACTTTGCCAAAGCGTTCGATGTTCAATTTACCAACCGCGACGGCAAGCTTGACTATGTTTGGGCAACCTCATGGGGAGCCTCCACACGTCTGATCGGTGCATTGATTATGGCACATTCAGATAACAACGGTCTTGTGCTTCCTCCAAAATTAGCTCCTTACCAGGTTGTTATCGTTCCCATTTATAAAAATATGGATCAATTGGCTGAAATTTCGGTGAAAGTTAATGAGATCATGGTTAAATTAAAGGCTCGTGGTATCAGCGTTAAATACGACAACCGCGATACGCAACGTCCGGGTTGGAAATTTGCCGAGTATGAATTGAAAGGAGTTCCGGTTCGTTTGGCTATTGGTCCGCGTGACCTCGAAAATGGCTCCATTGAAGTTGCACGCCGCGATACTTTGGAGAAATCGGTCGAAAAGATTGAAAACATTGATCAGGTGGTTGAAGAACTACTTGATGCCATTCAAAAAAACATTTACGATAAAGCATTTAAATTCAGGGCAGAGAATACAACGAAAGTTGATTCGTATGACGAATTTAAGGAACTGCTAAATACCAAAGGCGGATTCTTCCTTGCTCACTGGGATGGGACAACTGAAACCGAGATAAAAATTAAGGAAGAAACCAAAGCGACCATTCGTTGTATCCCTTTCGATGCACCCGAAGAAGAGGGCATATGTATGGTAACTGGTAAACCTTCGCATCGCAGGGTGATTTTTGCTTTGGCATACTAAGAGATAAGAATGTATAAAGGGAGTTGGAATTCCCCCGGTAATGGTGAAGTTTTTCTGTTGAAGCGTGTGGTTCGATGTATTGCGGAAAACTGGCGTTTTGAACAGAAAGGTTTCACCATTTGTTTTTGTTTTGAATATCAATTTGAAGGACGATTATTTTAAAATCAGAAGAACATGGAAAATAAAGTAGTTGAACGCTTCCTGAGGTATGTCAGGTTTAATACTTGTTCGGATGCAACGAGTGGTGCTACACCGAGCACGATAGGGCAAATTGAATTTGCAGGAGCGTTGGCTGATGAATTAAAATATATTGGATTACAGGATGTTATAGTCGACGAGTTTGGCTATGTTTATGCCACACTTCCGGCAAATAATGAGCATAAGACTCCAGTAGTTGGTTTTATTGCACATATGGACACAAGTCCCGACTTCACCGGAGCGAATGTTTCACCGCGTATCGTCGAAAATTATCCAGGTGGTGATATCACTTTAGATGAAGTTAAAAATATTGTGCTTTCACCCGCCGTTTTCCCGGAATTGAACTGTTATGTTGGTCAGCGACTGATTGTAACAGATGGAAAAACACTTCTGGGTGCAGATGATAAAGCTGGCATTGCTGAAATCATCACTGCCATGGAATACCTGGTAAATCATACAACAATAAAGCATGGAAAGATAAAAATCGCATTTACTCCCGATGAGGAGATTGGTGAAGGTGCTGACCATTTTAATATTGAGAAATTTGGCGCTGACTTTGCTTATACGATTGATGGAGGAGAACTTGGAGAACTGGAATATGAGAATTTCAATGCGGCAGGTGCTAAAATCGTTATTCATGGTTCCAGTGTTCATCCAGGATATGCAAAAGGAAAAATGAAAAATGCGCTATTGATTGCCAATCAATTAATAGCAATGCTTCCCGCGAATGAAGTTCCCGAACATACCGATGGATACGAAGGATTTTACCATGTTGTGCGTCTAAATGGATCAGTTGAAGAAGCAGAGATAGAGTTCATTCTGCGTGATTTTTCACGCGAAGGGATTAATGATCGAAAACTAACATTGCAAGAAGTTGTCAAACAGATTAATGCTAAGTTTGGTGAAGGAACAGTTGAGCTTGCACTGAATGATCAGTATTTCAATATGCGCGAAAAGATTGAACCTGTTAAATATATTGTTAATATCGCTGAGGAAGCAATCTGTGAATCGGGTATTCCCCCAAAAATTGTTCCAATACGTGGCGGAACAGATGGCGCACGTCTGTCATACATGGGACTTCCATGTCCGAATATCTTCGAGGGAGGACATAACTTTCACGGGAAATTTGAATACATTCCAACTCCTTCCATGGCAAAAGCATGTGAGGTAATTGTTAAAATCGTCGAAAAGATTGGATTATTGAAAGGGAATAGGCAACTTTAAGAATTAACCTGATAAAGTTTGACCAATATTCATATGATCCAGCGATTCATCAAATATATTAATGAAAATCACCTTTTTAACCAGGCGGATACCATTCTTGTTGGAGTGAGCGGTGGCATTGATTCGGTGGTTTTGCTCGATCTGCTTGATAAAGCCGGATTCTCGGTTGCCATCGCGCATTGCAATTTCCGGTTAAGGGGAACTGAATCGGATGGGGATGAACACCTCGTGAGTGATTTGGCTAGAAAATATGATGCTCCAATTTTTAAAACATCGTTTGAAACAGCTGATTATGCGCTGGAAAATAAAATGTCAATCGAGATGGCTGCCCGCGATTTGCGTTACCAGTGGTTTGAAATGATCCGGGCAACGCATCATTTTGATTGCATTGCAGTTGCACATCACCGCGACGATCAGCTTGAGACATTCTTCCTTAACCTTGCACGAGGAACAGGATTGACCGGATTAACCGGAATGCGCCCCGTGAATGGCAAAATAGTACGACCGCTGTTGTTTGCTTCGCGTGATGAAATTGAAAAGTACCGCCACGAAAATTTTCTCGATTTCCGCGAGGATTCATCCAATCAAAGTCTCGATTACCAAAGAAATAAAATACGGCATACGTTATTACCTGTTATGGAGACACTTAATCCCTCATTTCGCGAAGGATTGATCAGGACGATGGGCTATCTGGAAGATGTCTCAAAAATCTGTGATCGGGCGATTCAACTGACCTGGGAGCGGGTTGCTATCCGGAAAGGAACCGATTACCTGATTTCAATTGCCGAACTTAAATTGCTTGATCCATTGCCAACATACCTTTTCGAGTTTCTGAAATCATTCGGTTTCAACAGTGTCGTTGTTGGTGATATAGTGGCGTCGCTTGAAGGCATTCCGGGCAAACAGTTTGTCTCGCCTAGCCATCGGTTAGTCCGTGACCGTGAGTCGCTTATTCTTTCACCGCTTAAACCTGAAAACACGAAGCATTTCTACCTCGAAGAGGGGATGAAGGAGCTTATTTTCCCTGTTCACCTCAAAATATCGGTTTCTGAAAAGAAAGACAAATTTAAAATCCCTGATTCACGGTATGTGGCATGCATCGATCGCGATCATCTTCAATTCCCGTTACAGATCAGAAGGTGGCAGCAAGGTGATTATTTTAAACCATTGGGAATGAATGGATTTAAAAAGATAAGCGATTTTTTCATCGATTCGAAGTTAAGTCTTCCTGAAAAAGAAAATGTCTGGATTCTTGCTAACGGAGAACAGGTTGTTTGGATTATCGGTCATCGCCTTGATGATCGTTACAAAATTACTCCCGGCACTCAGAATATTTTAAGGCTTGATATGGTTCTTTAAGGTGCAGTTGGAGATGACTTCTGGCAACTGACAATTCTAAAGACGCTCAACAATCCAATATCCGGTTTGATTGAAAGCGAATTGCGAGCTGCAAGTGTCTCGATATCTCCAACGCAATATGTCATTGAAATCTTATGATGAATTTTCCTAGCCATTCTTCAGAATAATCGCCTTTATCTGGTCAGCATGCATAACACCAACACCTTGCCAGACTGCTTTCCCATTTTTAAACAAAATCATTGTTGGAATACTGCGAATCTGATATTTACGCGCTGCATTTTCATTTTTGTCGACATCGACTTTGATTACCTTCACTTTTCCTTCCATATCTTTGGAAACCTGATGTAAAATCGGAGTCATCATTTTGCATGGAGCACACCAATTGGCATAAAAATCGACTAAAACCGGGGTGCTGCTATTAATGATTTCGTTAAAACTTCCCATATCGTTGACTATTTTAAGTTCGTTTCCGGTTGCAAAACTG
>Ga0209123_1003432_pt1 | contig 11863 bp, 12 predicted proteins | sample BarGraIncu00431A_FD_184500 | JGI IMG/M metagenome (GOLD analysis project Ga0209123, IMG submission 184500) | Arctic peat soil microbial communities from Barrow, Alaska, USA - Barrow Graham LP Incubations 004-31A (SPAdes) (version 2) | ecosystem: Environmental > Terrestrial > Soil > Wetlands >...
GGTGGAAGATAATCATTTGCATTGACGAGTTTCAGAATATATCAACCTTTGAAAATCCATTGGCCTTTCAGAAAAAACTGAGGTCCCAATGGCAAAAGCATCAGCATGTTGCTTATTGCCTGTATGGAAGCAAACGGCATATGCTCATGGATGTTTTCACCAATCCATCAATGCCTTTTTATAAGTTTGGAAGTCTCCTATTTCTGGAAAAGATTAAAAAGAATGACTGGATTTCATTTATTGGTGATCGTTTTGAGGAAACACAAAAACATATCAGCAAAGACTGTGCAGCATTGATTGCAGATTTGGCTGAATGTCATCCCTACTATGTACAGCAGCTTGCTCAGCAAAGTTGGTTTCGGACTGCGGATATTTGTTCAGTTGAAATTATTCAGGAAGCTCTTCAGGGATTGGTGGCTCAACTTAGTTTACTTTTTCAGTCTAAAACAGATGAGTTAACCAATTATCAAATTAATTTTCTGAAAGCCATGATTGACGGAGTGGAAAAATTCAGCTCCAAAGAGACGCTGGATGAATATAAAATTGGGACTTCGGCCAATGTTTTACGAGTAAAGAACACGCTAGAAAGCAAGGAAATCATTGACATTCAGGGGAACAACATTACATTACTTGACCCCATGTACAAAACATGGTTAAAAACCTGGTATTTCAAAGGATAACATTAGACAGAAAATGGCAACAATAAAAAGTTGGATCAAAGCAGCGCGTCTGCGAACCTTGCCCCTGGCGGTTTCTGGTATACTGATGGGAGCTTCCTTGTCGTTTTTCGATGGCGGATTCCATGGCAAAGTAACTGTTTTAGCCATTGTAACCGCTTTATTTATACAAATTTTCTCCAATTTTGCCAATGACTACGGTGATTCTCAAAAGGGAACCGATAATCAGCATCGTGTGGGTCCAAAACGAACCATTCAAAGTGGTGAAATTACTGTCGCCCAGATGAAAACTGGAATGGCAGTTTTGATTGTGCTGAGCCTTGTAACTGGAATTTGGTTAATTGCCGAAGGAACCAAAGGACTTGAACTGACTACTTTTCTCCTGTTCCTGGCCTTCGGAATTACAGCCTTGGTGGCAGCTTACCGTTACACAGCAGGCAGTAATCCATACGGGTATGCAGGATTGGGCGATGTGGCCGTCTTTCTCTTTTTTGGAATCTTACCGGTGGCTGGCACTTATTTCCTGAATACCCACCACCTGAATGCTGAAATATTTCTGCCTGCCATTAGCATCGGACTTTTCAGTACAGGGGTATTGAATCTGAATAACATGCGTGACATTGAGAACGATCGTAATTCGGGTAAGAGAACCGTGGTGGTGCGAATGGGTAGTAGCAAAAGTAGAATTTATCACATTAGTTTGATTGTCTTGGGATGGCTGGCAGCCATCGTTTTTGTAATGCATAGATTCCATTCAGCGTACCAGCTATTATTCCTCTTAACCTTGCCACTTTTCATCTACGATCTGGTGATCATCAACCGTATACAAGAACCCCGCCAACTTGATCCCTTTCTGAAAAGACTGTCCATTGCTACGCTACTTTTTACGGTGCTCTTTGGGATAGGAATAATTCTGGCGACTCGATAGTGTCGTGTTAATTTTATTGTGACGTAAGGCTTTTGAGGTTCCACGGAAATGCAATTCATTGCAGCAGGACTTTGGGAAAACTTCCAATCATGTGTTTACGTAGATTACGTAGATTACGTAGATTACGTAATTGACGTAATCTACGTAATTAGCTGTTCGAGCTAAACGTATTTGACTCTTTTTATGACTCACGGTAATTAACCCCTCATGATTAAATTTTATTTTTATACCTTTAAAACTTCAAAAGTCAACCCACAAATGAAAGCACATTTTAAAAAATATACGCTCAATTTTAAACAGCCATCCGGCACTTCGAGGGGTGTTTATACTAGCCGAGAGGTATGGTACCTTTTTTTAACCGAAGGCTCCATCACCGCAATTGGCGAATGTGCTCCCCTACCCAATCTGAGCATTGAAAGTCCGAAAGAAATGAGCACCAAACTGTTACAGGTGTGCGAGGAAATTGCCTATTTCAGATATTTCCCCGAAGAACTCAACCACTGGCCATCCATCCGCTTCGGTCTCGAAACTGCACTGCTTGATTTGAAAAATGGAGGGCAACAACTCTTGTATCCATCCACCTTTACACGCGGAGAAAAAGGAATTCCTATCAACGGACTGATATGGATGGGAACCCGCGATTTTATGAAGCAGCAAATTCGAACTAAGCTGGATGCAGGTTTTAGATGTATCAAAATGAAAATAGGAGCCATTGATTTTGACACTGAATTTAACTTGCTGAAAGAAATCCGCAAGGAGTTTTCAGCACAGGATATTACGCTGAGGGTAGATGCCAATGGCGCTTATTCCTACTATACTGCTCTTGAAAACTTGAAACGACTATCCGATTTACAGATTCACTCCATCGAACAACCCATTAAGGCTGGCCAATGGGAAGATATGGCCAGATTGTGTGAACAGTCACCCATTTCGATTGGTCTCGATGAAGAACTGATTGGTATTTTCAATCAAAAGGAACAAATTCAAATTGCTGAACAAATCCACCCTGCCTATTTTATATTGAAACCCAGTCTTCATGGGGGACTGGCAGGTTGCGAAAAATGGATTGAATTGGCCAAGGAACACCATATAGGTTGGTGGGTTACCTCTGCCCTCGAATCGAATATCGGGTTGAATGCCATTGCACAATGGACTTTTCTCCAAAATAATATCACTGAACAAGGACTGGGAACCGGTCAACTGTTCACCAACAATATTGATTCCCCCCTGCAAATTGAAGGCGACAGGCTCTGGCATCAACCTAGCCATCTGTGGAATCTTAAACTGTTAAGCAATGATTAACAAGCCTGCCACTATACATATAAATGGACATGGGTACTCACAGGGAGAGTTAATTTTGCTAATTGAAGAAAAACTTTCATCACCCTTGCTACCAGATTGGGAAAGTGAATTATTTACTTTTTTGAAAGAATGGTTCTCCAGCTCTGAAATCATTCATGCACAGACATCCGGCAGTACCGGCGAACCCACTCCCATCAAACTTTCAAAACAGGTGATGATAAAAAGTGCCAAACGAACCATCGAATACTTCGGATTGCAAAAGGGAAACCGCATACTATTAAGCCTTCCATGCCGATATATTGCCGGGAAAATGATGGTGGTAAGGACCATTGTTGGGAATATGGATTTGATCACAATTGATCCTTCTTCAGATTTTGAATTATTGCTCAATGACACTTTTGATTTCGGAGCAATGGTTCCTAACCAGGTCTTCAATCTGTTGGGAAGTGAATCAGGAAAGGAAAAACTCGAACATATCCATAGCCTTTTGATTGGCGGATCAGCTATCTCTGAAAATTTAGAAGCGCAAGTCAGTCAGTTGAGAAGCCGGGTAGTTTCTACTTATGGAATGACTGAAACAGCCTCCCACATTGCCATTCGTGAACTTTCAGGAAAAAATCGTTCAGATATTTATCATTGTCTGCCGGGTATTTCAGTCACCCTGAGCGAAAATAATTGCCTGCAAATTCATCTTCCTGAACGGTATGACTGTCTACAAACCAATGACGTGGCAGAAGTCCTTTCACCCACCAGTTTCCGTATCCTGGGGAGGGCTGATGATGTAATTATTTCAGGTGGAATAAACTACTGGCCCCAAACGATAGAGAGAAAACTAGAATCCCTGATTAGTGCAAGGTTTGTTATTTCATCTATGTCAGATGAAATGCTGGGAAAAAAACTGGTACTAATAATCGAAGGTTCACCTTCTGATACAGAATGGGTTCATCAAAAAGCTAAAGAACTACTCCCACCCTTTGAACGACCCAGGTTGGTGTGTTTTCTTGCAAGCTTTCCCCAAACCTCCAATGGTAAACTTAGAAGAAATGAGATCAAACGGCTGATTCAGAGTCTGTAAACAATCTATCTACATTATGAAGTTTGGTGTCGATAACGTTGTAACATTCATCATAAACCAAATATAGTTTTCCATATTGTGTAAGAATATGTGGCCACAATAATTATTAAAGGCTAAATAATCTTCTCTTTATACTATTGCCCTTAACTCTTGCCCCAGCCTGCTGATTGTTGGGAGTAATCATCACATAAACAAAAGCTTGCCCTAATTATTACTCTTGCCCCAACTCTTGCCCTTCTATATGCAAATTACTCTAAATTTCCAAATAACATGAATTAATAAAATCTTTACAAATCCCATCTTCTCCCTTTCTGTCACACTACTGATTTCTATAACTGATCACTGAAAACTGAAAACTGATCACTGAACATTCTCCCTCCTATTTCAATCCATTCACCGATTTTAAACTTTTGTTGACCGATCAACCCTCTAATTCCCCAATAGGGTATCCTACTTTTACTCAAAATTAAACATTCAGGCAATGGAATCACATTATGAAAACAGCAGACGTTCGAGCCCCTTTTGGGCTTATGTGTTAATCATATTTGGTATTTTATGGATTCTGAACAAAAGTGGCTGGGACGTTAACCTACCGGGAGTTGGAGCACTTTTTGCCGCCTTCGGAAGCCTATTTGGCCATCTCACTCAATGGTCAGCTGGAATTAACATTCCTATACTCCTGCTTATTTTGGGAATCCTACTGATTGCGGGTCGCCGTTTATTCGGAGCGTTATTGTTGGTGTTGTTGATAATGATTCTTATTCCTCACTTCCTGATCATCCCGGGAATATTGATGATTGTTTTCTTTCCTGTAATTTTAATCATTATTGGAATTGTAGTTCTAACAAAATTATTCTGAAACATCTAAAACACTGCCTTAACCGATAAGATCAGTCGTTTTACCGATCTGTCATTCATTGGCAAGCGATTATAAATATATTTGTAATAAATAATACGTTTAAACATGGAACGAGGAAATATCAATAAACGACTTTATATTGGGGTCATTCTGATTGTGATTGGATTCATCCTGATTCTTGAGAAATTAGACCTTATTCCTGAGTCGGTTTCCGATCTGCTGATTTCCTGGCAAATGTTGCTCGTTGGAATCGGAATTCTGTCATTGATTGGAGGAAACCGTACCGCTGGAACCATTTTAGTCCTAATAGGCGGTATTTTTATGATTCCTGAACTATTTGAAGTTCCTGATGAAATCAGGCAAATTTACAAGCCTTTAATTTTGGTAGCCATCGGAGTTGCATTGATTTTGCGTCACCGTGACAGTAAATACAACACTCTTGATAGTAAAGGAACGAGTGTGAATACCCCTTTGGAAGTTGAATTAATCCCCAAAGACAATTCTCACAATACTTTCGACGATTTTGTCATCTTTGGAGGTCGTGAAGTATTTATCAATTCCCAAAACTTCGCCGGAGGAAAAGCAACCTCCATCTTTGGTGGAATGGAATTTGATTTGCGCAAGGCAAACATGAGTCAGAGTGGCGCTGTAATTGATTGTGTAAGTGTATTTGGAGGCTGCGGTTTTAAAATTCCCATGGACTGGAATGTGCGCAATGAAGTGGCCACCATTTTTGGCGCTTTTACTGACAAACGCGGTGATACTTTCAATGAAAGGTATTACGATCCCGCCAAAACAATCGTGATTAAAGGTGTTTCCATCTTCGGTGGCATTGAAGTAAAACACTTTTAAAGACAAAATATAAACACATAGACACATAGTCCACATAGAAACATTTAAACGCTGGACACTTACTGCCTTTGTTAACAATAGAAACCAATGAACAATAATCAAATAGACGTATCTTTCGAGTGGAAATATTTTAACTATGTGCCCTATGTGTCTATGTGTTTAATAATTACAAACCTATGAACCATCCCTTAACAAATAACTACCGGCTACTGCTTTCGTATGTCCTGTTTTGGGGGGTAATTTCGATCACCAACATTATTCTACAGGTCTTTTGGTACAATGTGCCTTTGATTTATTCGTTGCTTGATACTGGCACCAATTATGTCTTATATCCACTGCTAGGATCAAGCATCTGGTACAGCATTAGGTATAACAGTCTTGAGGAGGTCTCTGCAGGCCGGCTGATTTTGTTTCATTTCATCGCGGCTTCCATTTTGTGTGCCATTTGGATATACATCAGCTTTGCCATTTACAAGCCCTTTATTACGGAGGAAAACAGCTTCCTTGAAAATGGTCTTCCCTCTAAAATATTTGCAGGTTACCTGATGTATGCCATTTATCTGATATTTTTTTACGCAGTTAATTATTACCAGAGCCTGAAAGAAAAAATCAAGAAGGAAGCGGAATACAAAACCCTCCTGCGTGAGGCTGAATTGCAGGCTCTTAAATCGCAGATCAATCCCCATTTTCTGTTCAACAGTTTAAATTCCATCTCCTCGCTCACCGTCAGCGACCCTGAAAAAGCACAGGAGATGGTCATTAACCTTTCTACTTTTATGCGTTACTCGCTGACCCATGAACAAAAGGAAATGGTTACCTTTGCAAGGGAACTGGAAAATATCAAACTTTATCTTGGTATCGAAAAAGTACGTTTCGGTAAAAAGTTAAATACTGAATTTGTAATTGATACCAATTGCCTGGAGGCCGAAATTCCCAATATGATTCTGCAACCACTGTTCGAAAATGCCATCAAATATGGGGTGTACGAAACCACCGAACAGGTGACCATCAAGACTATCTGCCAATGTGAAGGCAACATTTTGAAAATTACCATTGTAAACGATTATGATGCCAATTCTCTCCAGCGAAAAGGCGAAGGTATTGGATTGAGAAACATACGTAAACGGATGCAAATCATTTATAGTCAACCTGATCTGATAAAAATTACGGATATGAAAACAAGCTTTGAAGTTCAATTAATCATTCCACAAAAACAGCCAATGTCATGAGTGAAAAATTACAAACCCTTATTATTGAAGACGAAGAACTGGCCCGCAACCTGTTACGTTCCTATCTAAAGGACCATCCGGACATTGAAATTATTGGTGAATGCGAAAATGGATTCGACGGGGTTAAAGCGATCAACGAGAAAAAGCCCGACCTGGTTTTCCTAGACATCCAGATGCCAAAGATAACTGGTTTTGAAATGATTGAACTACTCGATCACAAGCCTCAGATTATATTCACCACCGCCTATGACCAATATGCATTGAAGGCTTTTGAACTCAATGCGGTAGATTATTTGCTAAAACCATTTTCGAAAGAGCGGATGCAAAAGGCCATCGACAAGGTAATTCACCATATTCAACATGCTGAAACGAACATCGAAAAGCTGGAAGAACTATCCAACTTTCGCCCAGGTGAAGCCTACATCGACAGGGTGGTGGTAAAAGACCGACATAAAATACATATTATTACGGTGGATAAAATCCGTTACATCGAATCGCTCGACGATTATGTAATGATTTATACCCAGGATGGCCGCCATATGAAACAGAAAACCATGAAGTATTTCGAGACCTACCTCGATCCCAAGAACTTCATCCGCATCCATCGTTCGTTTATTGTCCAGGTTGACAATATCGCTGAAATACAGCAGTATGAAAAGGATTCCTACGTGGTAATCCTGAAGGACAAGGACAAAACCAAGCTGAAAGTCAGCAAGACAGGCTACAAGAAAATCAAGGATGTACTTCACTTTTAATCCTACTGAATAAAATACTTTCAATAATCAAAGTGAATTTTTAATCATAATATAAAAGAAACAGAGGCTTCGGAAACGGGGCCTCTGTTCTTGTTATTGGATACCAGTTGCGCCCTTGCCCTTGGAGAAAAAACTGCACACCAACAAGTGAGTGCAAAGAACTGGCAGGTTTTTTTTCCACTTCCGGGTAACCATTTAATAGTATTCTTATTATACCATTTTCATACCTTTGTCTTATCTAAATCTTACCATTTTTAAATTTAAACCGTATCTATACCGTATTTACACCGTATTTATACCGTATCTTATTCGTATTATTTCGGTTTATATATGGTTTTGATTCGGTTTCTGTATGGTTTATACAAGACAATGATATGACAAAGATATGACAATAGTATGAAACAAACGCGTAAAAGATAATAGGGGAAATTGAAATGGTCATTGATTAATGAATTGGAATAGCGGTCTAATTATCACTTGAACATCTAAACTATAATACACAAAATAAAACTGCCCCCTATAAATGAATATTGTAAATAAATACATATATTTGAGGATTGATAAATCAAGGTTGACGAATTGAATGCTAATATTGTATATATCAATATTTACGATTGCTTAATTAAACATTTAAAAAATCATTGAAATGGTTACATATAAAGGATTAGTGGGTCCTAATACCAAAATTATCATTGGCATAGGGTATTTAATTTTTGCAACAATTTACATTGCAGATAACTTAATGAATAGTTTGGAAATACGATTGTTCGATTGGATTGGATGGATTGCATTGTTTACCGCCGGAGCCGCTTCAATCATTGAAGGCATAAGAATAAAAATTAAAAATAAACAAACTTTACGGGCCGAATAAATTCCATCCCTACATGATGCCCCGATTTTAACGGACGGAATAAATTCCAACCCTGATATTAATGGACGGAATAAATTCCATCCCTACAAGATGCCCCGAGCCTACGGCTCTGGCATACATAAAAATCCCGTAGGGATGGGTTATATTGTAACCACGGATTTTAATCCGTGGAAAATTGAACATTTGATAATAATTCCTATATTTGTTATCTATTAAAAATGAGATCTATGAATACTCATAATTCATTGTATTTAAAACAAATCCTATTATTTATTATGCTTGCAGCATTGTTTCAAGCCTGTAAGTCAGATTTGCCAAAGGAGAGAATAGACTATTTAAAGTTATACAATGTACCGAATTATCCTAAAAAGGCAGCAGGGAGGTTCCTGAAGAATATTTCCAATCAATCTCCCGGGAATCAAAATGAATTTAATTCCCCCTTTAAGAATGGAATAAAAGTGGGATTTTTCTATAATCCAAAACACTATGTGGATTATTTTAAAATTTATGGCCCTGAAGCCGATAGTGTTGGGCGTGTTGTTAGAATTGAATACAATGTGAACGGATTGGTCTCAAGAATTAAATATTTTGGTCTGGACAGTGTTATTGTTGCTTTTGAGTTATTTGAATACACAACCCAAAATCAATTGAACAGGATTAATAGATATGAATTGGCAGCAAACCTGATCAACTATGCATTAGCCAGTTACAACACATTCAGCTTTCCTTCAGCAGACAAAATCGAGGAACTCAGTTATCTTAAATCCAGAAACTTTATACAACCGTTAAAAGATGTTTTTCTTTATGATGCTAACGGGAATGTTAAAGAGAAAATTGATTATGAATCCAATGCACCCTTCCCCTATTCATCAACGGAATTTTATTACAATGATAAAAAAAGGCCTTTCGAAAACCTTGGATTGCCTGTATATGAACTGACCTATGACGATTTTCAAAGATCAGAAATCTTATCAAAAAACCAACCGATTGGTTTTCATTTATATAACTATGAAAACAGCGATGTAAAAATATCAGTTGGAGATACCGTCATGTATAAGATGGTGTATGATAGTTTGGATTACCCGGTTTCAAAAAATGATAGTATATATTACAACTATATTGATTTAGAATGAGGTGATCAGGGGGCATAAAAACAGATCAATTAAATGTTTCGAACCTAAGACTCTTGCCAATCAATCCCTTAGGGATGGTTTAATTTATAGCCCCAGATTTTAATCCATGGGAAAAATTATAGACACACATTAAAATGCGGGATAAAAGATTTATAGCAGAACATCGGGGTGGGCCTCTAAATAAAGAGCAGCATATACAATTAATTAAATGGGCTTGCGACTGTGCTGAACATGTTTTACCACTCATTGGTGAATCATTGGATGTACGGCTGAAAAATGCGCTATTGATTGCCAACCAATGGGCAAAAGGAAAGGCAACAGTAGGAGAAGCAAGAAATGCATCATTGGGCGCAATTTCGGTGGCAAACGAACTTTCCAATCCAACTTCAATAGCTGTGGCTCGTTCTGTTGGACACGCTGTTGCCACAGCTCACTTGGCTGACCATTCATTGGGAGCGGCCGTGTATGCTTTGAAAGCTGTGAAAAGCGCAATTAAATCAATTGATGCAGAAAGAAAATGGCAAAATGATCAATTGCCATCAAAAATCAGGGAGCTTGTTCTAACTTCAAGGAGTATGAAAGAGGAGATTTTCAAAGACTTAAGAACAGATTGAAACTACTGACTTATTTAAATATTTTGCATAAAAAAGTAGGATATATTGGATTATATTTATTAGCTTTATGCTTTCTAACTTTACCGTTTCAATGCAATAAAATAAAACCAAAAATTATGAAGAAGCTTTATGGATTTTTATCAGTCATCGTCTTGTTACCGATGATTGTATTGATGACTAACTGTACAAAGGATGCGACTCCTGATCCGATTGTGACCCCTGTAATTAAGACTCAGAGTATCGTAGGATATGCTCAAAAAGGACCTTTTATCAATGGAAGTTCTGTAACAGTTTATGATTTACTGGCAGATTTATCAGCTACCGGCAAATCCTATAATGCTCAGATTACAGACAATAAAGGAACCTTTCAGCTAACCAATATCGCTTTAAGTTCAAATTATATCAATTTGAGGGCTGATGGATTTTACTTCAATGAAGTATCAGGACAACAATCGGCTGCACAAATTACCTTGTATGCCCTTTCGGATACGACAGGTAAAAGTGGCATCAATATAAACATATTGACCCATCTGGAGAAGGCGAGGGTTGAATATTTGATGAAAAATGCAAAGTCATTTGCTGATTCAAAAATACAAGCTCAAAAAGAAATCCTGGCCATCTTTAATATCGAGAAGAGTGATATTAAGACTTCTGAGAATTTAAACATCTCAGAAACAGGGGATGACAATGGAATACTACTGGCCATATCAGCTATCTTACAGGGCTATCGTTCAGAAAGCGAGATGACAGAATTACTATCTAATATAAGCAACGACATAAAGGAAGATGGTATTTTAAACAGTGCTGCATTGGGTTCGGCATTAATCAATCATGCCAGAACACTGAATGCAGATTCCATTAAAAGTAATTTAACGAAACGTTATAGCGAAATTGGAGCAACTGTAACCATTCCTGATTTTGAAAAATACATTGACAACTTTATTTCAAAAACTCAATTCATTGTTACACAATCTCTTATAACTTATCCGCTAAAAGGATTACATGGCGCCAATATTCTTTCATTGGCAACTACAAACTATACCCCTGACAAGGACGCTAACTTTAACCTTGCGGCCTATTTGGCAAACGGAGCTGCATTAAAAATAAAAATCACCTCTCTAAGCGCCGATACAACTACCATCAACCCAACAGACTCCACTCAAACTGAAATAATTGTTAAAAAAGCCAGATGGTTTTATGGTTATGGCACTGCCATAAATTGGTCCATTTCAATTTTTGATGAACTAAATTACACCCAAACATTTACTGCAATAGAATCAGATAAAACATGTGATTTAGAAATGGCATTTGAGAAAGGTAGATTTAAAATAGACTATTTTGAAATGAATTCAATTGTTCCAACAAGGACAAAGACAATTACTTGTAACTAAATACAACAGTTCCCGGGAAGACCAAAAGTGTCACTGAGAATTTTCAAAATAACAGGTCACAAAAGAATTCCATCTTAAAAAAGAGATGGAATTCTTTCATTATAAAATCTTGGGTAAAGAGTCTGAAATAAAAAAGTTCTGTGAATATCGCAGGACTTTTTCTATTTTTGTAAATCA
>Ga0209123_1003433_pt1 | contig 11861 bp, 5 predicted proteins | sample BarGraIncu00431A_FD_184500 | JGI IMG/M metagenome (GOLD analysis project Ga0209123, IMG submission 184500) | Arctic peat soil microbial communities from Barrow, Alaska, USA - Barrow Graham LP Incubations 004-31A (SPAdes) (version 2) | ecosystem: Environmental > Terrestrial > Soil > Wetlands >...
AACTAGAAAACATATTGATGTTTAACAGCAAGGGAGTTTTGACAAAAGACAATCCGTCATTATCGGTTTTGCAACAAAAATACGCCAAGGATATCAAACAAATAAGTCTTGAAGAGGCACTAACAAATGCTGATGTTTTCTTGGGATTGTCATCAGGAGACATTATGACTCCAAAAATGTTGTTGGGAATGGCCAAAAATCCTATCGTTTTTGCGATGGCAAATCCAGACCCGGAAATAGGATATAATCTTGCTATAGCAACTCGTAAAGATGTTATTATGGCAACAGGACGTTCTGACCATCCTAACCAAGTGAACAATGTTCTTGGTTTTCCTTATATTTTTCGTGGTGCACTTGATGTTAGAGCCACAAAAATTAACGAAGCTATGAAGATGGCAGCTGTTAAGGCATTGGCCGCTTTGGCAAAAGAGCATGTTCCTGAACAAGTGAATATTGCTTATGGTGCCACTAAATTGGTCTTTGGGCGCGAGTATATAATTCCTTCTCCTTTTGACCCGAGGTTGATAACCGTTGTTGCGCCAGCAGTTGCAAGAGCAGCAATGGAGTCCGGTGTTGCTTTACACCCAATTCTCGATTGGAATAAATATGAAGAAGAACTTTTAGACCGTTTGGGGAATGAAAATAAAATGGTTCGATTGATTGCCAATAGGGCCAAAATGGATCCTAAAAGAATTGTTTTTGCCGAAGCCGATCATCTAGATGTGCTTAAAGCGGCTCAAATTGTATTTGAAGAAGGAATAGGTTTTCCCGTTTTATTAGGGAAAAAGGAAATTATTTTGGAATTAAAAAAAGAACTTGGTTTTGATGCCGATGTTCCAATTATTGATCCTAAAATTGATGAAGAGGAATCAAGAAGGAATAAATTTGCCAAAGCATATTGGAAAACGAGACAAAGAAGAGGAATATCTTTGTATGACGCGCAGAATTTGATGCGCGAAAGAAATTATTTTGCTGCCATGATGGTTAATGAAGGCGAAGCAGATGGATTAGTCACAGGACATTCCAGAAGTTATTCTACGGTGGTTAAACCAATGTTGCAGCTTATTGGCAAAGCACCAGGGGTTTCTCTTGTGGCTACCACAAATATGATGATGACGGGTCGTGGTCCGATGTTTTTGTCCGATACAGCCATAAATATAAATCCATCAGCAGATGATTTGGCAAAAATTGCAATTATGACAGCAAATACGGCTAAAATGTTTGGTATTGTTCCCGTAATTGCTATGGTGTCGTTTTCGAATTTTGGTTCTTCGACCAATGAAAGCGCAGCAAAAGTGAGAGAAGCAGTTGCCTATTTACATAAAAATCATCCAGACATGATTATTGACGGAGAAATTCAGGCCGATTTTGCTTTAAATTCCGAAATGTTGAAAGCCAAATTCCCTTTTTCTAGATTGGCTGGAAAAAAAGTGAATATCTTGATTTTTCCTAATCTTGACACCGCAAACATTACCTATAAACTCCTAAAAGAATTAAATAAAGTAGATTCTATAGGGCCAATTATGTTAGGAATGGCGAAACCAGTTCATATATTTCAATTGGGTGCAAGCGTGGAAGAAATGGTAAATATGGCAGCGATTGCAGTTATTGACGCACAGGAAAAAGAAAATAAAAAAACAAAAGCAGCAAAATAACTTTTGCATAATAGCCTCACTATACTAAATTTAGTAGTATTCTACATAAGTTTTGTTATATTTGGAAACAAATAATTCATAGATGATAGCACATTTGCAGGGAAAACTAGTAGAAAAAACACCAACACAAGTTATTATTGATTGTGGAGGTGTTGGGTATCATGTGAATATTTCCCTACACACCTATTCGTTGCTTCCTTCATCCGATTTTATAAAATTGTATACGCATCTTCAAATTAAAGAAGATGCGCATACTTTATTTGGATTTATGGAAAAATCGGAAAGAGAAATTTTTAAAATGCTATTGTCAGTTTCTGGAATTGGAGCCAGCATCGCCAGAACGATGTTGTCCTCATTGGATCCAAAACAAATTACGAATGCAATTGCTTCTGGCGATGTAGTCACGATTCAATCCATAAAAGGAATTGGCAGTAAAACGGCGCAAAGAGTAATACTTGATTTGAAAGAAAAAGTGCTAAAATTGTACGATTTAGACGAAGTTTCGATGTCGCAAAGCAATACAAACAGAGATGAGGCGTTATCTGCTTTGGAGGTTTTGGGTTTTGTTCGAAAATCTTCTGAGAAGATAGTTGAAAAAATTGTAAAAGAAGATCCAGACAGTTCAGTTGAGACTATTATTAAGAAGGCTTTAAAAAGCTTATGAAAGTTGAAAATACAGTACTTAAAAAATGCCCAATTTATGTTAAAAATTTGTACATTTTTGTTGGCTTTATTTTGTGTTTTTGTGTCGCAAGCCCAAGTAAAACAAGTAGCCCAAGATACAACTAAAACTGGTTTTTCCATTGGGAAAATCCAAATCAAAGACCCTAAAAGTATTCTTTCGGCTTATACCTATGATCCAGTTACCGATAGGTATGTTTATACCAATACAATTGATGGGTTTTCTACCAATTATCCTGTTATATTGACTCCAAAAGAATATGAAGCGCTTGTTTTGAAAGAATCTATGCGCAATTATTTCAAGAAAAAACTAGATGCCATAGATGGAAAAAAAGAAGGTAGCGAAGCCGCCAAGAAAGACTTATTGCCAAGATATTATGTAAAATCTGGACTTTTTGAATCTGTTTTTGGAAGTAACACCATCGATGTAAAGCCCACGGGATCTATAGAAATGGATTTTGGAGTTCGTTATACAAAACAAGACAACCCTTCGTTTTCTCCCAGAAATAGATCGAGTACCACTTTTGATTTTAATCAAAGGATAAGTATGAGTTTGATGGGAAAAGTGGGGACACGACTTAATGTGAATGCTAATTATGATACCCAATCCACTTTTGCTTTTCAAAATTTAATCAAGTTGGAATATACTCCTTCAGAAGATGATATTATTCAAAAAATTGAAGTGGGAAATGTAAGCATGCCTCTAAACAGTTCTTTGATTAGGGGAGCCCAAAGTTTATTTGGGGTAAAAACCCAATTAAAGTTTGGTAAAACGACTATCACGGGCGTTTTTTCGGAACAAAAATCGAAAACAAAAAGTATAGTTGCACAAGGTGGCGGAACGATTCAGGACTTTGATATGTATGCGCTTGATTATGATAATGACAGACACTTTTTCCTGTCGCAATATTTCAGGAACAAATACGATGCATCACTGAAAAACTATCCTTTTATTGATAGTAGAGTCCAAATTTCACGGTTGGAAGTTTGGATTACCAACAAACAAAATCGAGTAAATACCACAAGCAACAATTTAAGAAATATTATTGCGCTCCAGGATTTAGGGGAAGGGCAATTAACGGGTTTGCCAGATAATGAAGTGGTTGTGTTGGATCCTTCAACCGGAATTTTCAACAACCCAATCGATTCTCCTTCCGACAATTCAAATAATGACTATGACCCAGCCCAAATAATTGCCGGGACTGGTTTATTGAATAAAAATATACGAGAAATAGCCACTTCAAATTCTGGATTTAATACAACCGTAAGCGAAGGGCAGGATTATTCTAAGCTTGAAAACGCGAGAAAATTGAACTCAAATGAATATACATTCAATCCGCAATTAGGTTATATTTCATTACAACAACGACTAGCCAATGATGAGGTTCTAGCCGTAGCTTATCAATATACCATTGGTGATAAAGTGTTTCAGGTGGGGGAATTTGGCAATGATGGAGTAGATGCTACTTTAGTAACTGGAAACACCCCTTCAAATAAGGCGATTATAACGCAAAGTTTGATATTGAAAATGCTGAAAAGTAATTTGACCAATGTCAAAAATCCGGTTTGGAACCTGATGATGAAAAACATTTATCAAATTCCGGGAGCCTATCAAGTGAAACAGGAAGATTTTAGATTTAATATACTTTACACTGATCCATCTCCTTTGAATTATATTAGCGAAGTGCCAGGAAGTCCTTTTCCAGATAAAAACAATCCAAACTTAATACCCCCAAAACCTTATACTATTACCAGCACGCCTTTACTTGAAGTTTTCAATTTAGACAATTTAAATTATAACAATGATAAGCAAATTGGGGGCGATGGGTTCTTCGATTTTGTGCCGGGATTGACAATAGATTCCCAAAACGGAAGAATAATATTTACAACTAAAGAGCCTTTTGGAGAATTATTGTTTTCAAAATTATCAAATAAAGACGCAAATGGAAACCCTATAGAAAATTATAGTGATGTCAACACCTATAATCCAAATCAAAAGAAATACGTATTTCGAAATATGTATCGCAACACGCAATCCGGGGCTTTACAAGATAGTGACAAGAACAAATTCCTATTAAGGGGTAAATACAAATCTTCTGGAGGCGAAGGAATACCCATTGGGGCTTTCAACGTTCCCAGGGGTTCGGTAGTCGTTACTGCCGGAGGAAGGGTTTTGGTTGAAGGAATCGATTATAGCGTGAATTATCAATTGGGAAGAGTGCAAATTCTGGATCCATCCCTTCAAGCTTCAAACACGCCTATTAATGTATCACTAGAAAATAATTCTATTTTTGGGCAGCAAACCCGAAGGTTTATGGGAGTAAACGTGGAACATAAAATTTCCGATAAATTTTTGGTTGGGGCGACTTTCCTTAAAATGACCGAAAAACCTTTTACACAAAAATCCAGTTTTGGACAGGAATCCGTAAACAATACCATTTTTGGATTGAACACTAATTATTCAACCGAAATTCCTTTCTTGACCCGATTAGTCAATAAATTACCAAATCTTGATACGGATGTGCCTTCCAATCTTTCGGTAAGGGGAGAAATTGCATTTTTGAAACCTGACACACCAAAGGCAGACAGTTTTCAAGGGGAATCAACCATATATGTGGACGATTTTGAAGGTTCGCAGTCGACCATTGATATGCGATCTGCATACGCTTGGAGTTTAGCATCCACCCCCGTAAACGACACTCAAAGTCCCTATAATTTTAATGCAAGCGCAAACGATTTGAGTTATGGTTTTAAAAGAGCCAAACTGGCTTGGTACTCCATTGACCCTATATTTTATACCCAAAAACCGTCAGGTATTTCAAATGATGATTTGTCATTAAATACCACCAGAAGAATTTTTAGCCAAGAATTATATCCAAATACGGATATTGCACAGGGACAATCGCAGGTTGTAAACACCCTGGATTTAAGTTATTATCCTTCGGAGAGGGGGCCATATAATAATGGTTTGAATGTTGCCACAAATCCGGCAGCTAATTTTGGAGGTATTATGCGCTCATTAAATTCAACTAATTTCGAACAAGGAAATGTGGAATATATACAGTTTTGGGTATTGGATCCTTATGTGGGAAAAGGCGAAATCCCACCAACCAATACGGGTAAAATTTATTTCAATTTAGGAGAAATATCGGAGGATATATTAAAAGATGGAAGGAAACAATATGAAAACGGACTCGGCCCAGACCAAATATTGGTAAACCCAAAACCAATATGGGGAAATGTGCCGGCTTCGCAATCTTTAATTTATGCTTTTGATACCAATGCAGCCAATAGAACCAATCAGGATATAGGATTGGATGGTTTGTCCGATGCCGATGAAGGGGCGACCTATACAAATTTTGCCTCTGAACCGGATCCGGCAGCAGATGATTATACCTATTATTTGAAAGCCACGGGAAGCGTTTTAGACCGATACAAAAACTATAATGGTGTTGAAGGGAACTCTGCTGTTGACATTAATGATCCTAATAGAGGAGCGTCAACTGTTCCTGATGTAGAAGACATCAACAGGGACAATACCATGAATACCATCAATGCCTATTACGAATACAGCATTGATATGAAACCGGGAATGGATGTTGGCCAAAATTACATCACCGATGTAAGAAACACCCAAGCGCCCTTGCCCGACGGGTCAACAACCGATGCAAGATGGATTCAGTTCAAAATACCTGTATCGCAACCCGAAAATACGATTGGGAATATTTCCGATTTTAGATCGATACGTTTCATGAGAATGTTTATGACGGGTTTTAATAATGAAGTAACGGTTCGTTTTGGGGCTTTAGATTTAGTAAGGGGAGAATGGAGAAGATATACCAATACACTCGATTTTAATGATCCAAACGTAGCCGATGACGGAACAAATTTAGACGTACTGGCTGTAAATGTTCAGGAAAATAACGAAAGATGCCCCATAAATTATATTATTCCTCCTGGAGTGCAACGCGAACAATTGTATAATAACAATACAATCATCAATCAAAATGAGCAATCGCTATCGTTGAGAGTATCTGGAAAAGGATTGGAACCAGAAGATTCAAGGGCTGTTTTTAAAAATGTGAGCGTTGATATGCGTCAGTTCAAAAAATTAAAAATGTTTTTGCACGCAGAATCCTTGCCAAACGAAACTGTTCTCCAAGACAATCAAATGGTAGGTTTCATTCGTTTTGGAAATGATTTTACCCAAAATTTTTACCAAATCGAAATTCCTTTAAAAGTCACCACACCTTCGGCTACGTCAAGTTCTAATTGTTCCCCTTTGAGTGCAGAAACGGTTTGGCCAGAAGAAAATCAAATTGATTTGTCCTTGGCATTGTTGACCAAACTAAAGATTCTGGCAATGAGTGTTAATCCAAGCACACTGCCTCTCGATGGGATTTATTATCAAAATGAAGATGAGCTTGATCCGTCATTGGCGGGTAAAACTAATAAATTGAGATTGGGAATAAAAGGAAATCCCAATTTTGGATTAGCGCGAACCTTGATGGTTGGTGTAAAAAGTAATGAAACGCATCAAGACATCAAAGGGGAGGTTTGGTTCAACGAACTTCGTTTGGCCAGTATGGATAATCATGGAGGAATGGCCGCCGTATTGAATGTGGACTCCAATCTTGCTGATTTTGCGACAGTTTCTGCCACAGGGAAGAAGAGTACCATTGGTTTTGGAGCATTGGAACAAGGATCAAATGAAAGAAGTCGAGAAGATACTAAACAATATAACATTGTTACCAATATAAATTTAGGTAAATTGTTATCCCCAAAATGGGGAATTAATCTGCCCTTTAATTATGCCATTGGGGAAGAAAACATAACTCCGGAATATGATCCTTTTAATCAAGATATCAAACTAAAACAGTTGTTGGATAATACTGCCGATAAAGCAGAAAGAGACAATTTTGCACGCAGGGCCATTGATTACACAAAACGTAGAAGCATCAATTTTATTGGAGTAAGAAAGCAAAGAAGTCCTGAACAAAAACAACATGTTTATGACCCGGAAAATTTCACTTTTTCCCAGTCCTATAACGAAGTGGAACGCCATGATTTTGAAATCGAGGAATATAAGGATCAGCAGGCAAATACATCTGTTGATTATGCGTATAGTTTCCAGCCTAAAACAATTGAGCCATTCAAAAAAACGAAATTCATGAAAAAAAGTGATTATTGGAAATTACTGAGTGATTTCAATTTTAATTATTTGCCTTCAAATGTATCTTTTAATACTAATATTATTCGACAATACAATCGCCAACAATTTAGACAGGTAGATATTGAAGGAATAGGTCTAGACCCATTGTACAGAAGAAACTTTGGATTCAATTATCAATATGGGTTTAATTATAATTTGACAAAATCCTTGAAATTAAATTATACGGCATCATCCAGTAATATTGTAAGAAACTATTTGAACCAAGACAATGAACCTATAGATACTTTTACAATATGGGATAGTTATTGGGATATTGGAAATCCAAATCAACACATGCAACAATTAGTGGTAAATTATGAATTACCAATTAATAAAATACCGTTGTTTAGTTTTGTAAAAGCTAATTATTCCTATACTGGCGACTACAGTTGGCAACGAGCATCCACAGCATTGTCTGAAATAAATATTGGAGGAAATACTTATGATTTGGGGAATACCATCCAAAATGCAAACTCTCATAATTTGAATGCTGCCTTTAATATGGATGCATTTTATAAATATTTGGGATTGTCAAAAAGCTCAAAATTGGCATCCAAACCAAAAACCACCATTCCCAAACCTGGAGAAAAAATAGTAAATACCAATGTGCAAACGGAAAAAAACAATGTATTTGTAGATGGATTTATCGGGGTTTTAACCAGCGTGAAAAACATTCAAATCAATTATACCCAGAATAGTGGTACCGTATTGCCTGGATATACACCAGGAGTTGGATTTCTTGGAACATCAAGACCTACGTTGGGATTTATTTTTGGAAGTCAAGAAGATGTAAGATATGAAGCTGCCAAAAACGGCTGGCTTACCAATTATCCTGATTTTAACCAAAATTTCAGCCAAGTAACCAACAGATTATTTAAGGCAACCGCAAATGTGGATTTGTTTCCGGATTTAAAAATTGATTTGACATTGGATAGAGCTTATTCAGAAAATTTTTCGGAACAATATGATGTCAATAATGGTCAATACAATTCGAGGTCACCTTATAGTTTTGGTAACTTCTCGATTTCAACAGTATTAATAAAAACCTCATTCTCGACCAGTGATGAAAAAGGGTCTGTGGCATTTGATGATTTTAGGGAAAATAGACTTACAATTGCCAATCGATTAGCAACTCAACGAGGCATTGACATTACTAATCCTGCTAATTTGGACGCAGACGGCTTTCCTTTAGGATACGGAAAAAGTAATCAAGCAGTTTTATTGCCAGCATTTTTGGCAGCTTATACAGGAGGTGAAATAACATTTGGGAAACACATAAATAAAGGTGCTTCAGATGTTTCTCTTGGGATTTTTAGAAGTTTTCCAATGCCAAACTGGTCTGTTAAGTATAGTGGATTGATGCGTTACAACTTTTTCAAAAAGACTTTCAAGCGTTTTTCTTTGCAACATAGTTATAGGGCTTCTTATACTATTAACGGCTTTCGATCTAATTTTGAATTTGATAAAACTCCAAATGGTGTCGATGCTAGTGGTAATTTTTTCAACAAAACCATTATGTCTAATATCAACTTGGTGGAACAATTCAGCCCGCTTATCAGAGTGGATTTTGAATTGAAAAATTCATTGAAATTGCTTACCGAAATCAAAAAGGACAGAGCTTTATCAATGAGTTTTGATAATAATTTATTGACCGAGGTAAAAGGAATAGAATACGTGGTAGGGCTTGGTTACCGATTCAAGGACGTAATTTTCTCCTCCAGATTAGCTGATAATCCTACGGGAATAATAAAAAGCGACATCAATTTGAAAGCCGATTTGTCCTATCGAAACAATCAAACCATCGTGAGGTATTTAGATTATGACAACAATCAATTGGCTGGAGGTCAAAACCTTTGGTCTTTAAAACTAACTGCCGATTATTCTTTCAGCAAAAACTTGACGGCTATTTTCTATTATGACCACTCCTTTTCGAAAGCAGTAATATCGACTTCTTTTCCTCTGACGAACATTCGTTCAGGGTTTACGATGCGCTATAATTTCGGAAATTAAATTTTAAAATCTAAACACGATTTGAACAGAAGATTGTTACATTTGTCCAATAAAAATTTAAATTATTTAATTACTATTATTATGAACATACCAGCAAATTTGAAGTACACAAAAGATCACGAATGGGTTAGCCTAGAGGGTGATATTGCAACTGTGGGAATTACCCATTTTGCACAAAAAGAATTAGGGGATATCGTATATGTTGAAGTTGAAACTTTGGATCAGACTTTAGAAAAAGACGAAGTTTTTGGTACGGTCGAAGCCGTAAAAACGGTTTCCGATTTATTTCTTCCAATGAGTGGTGAAATCATCGAGTTTAATGATGCGCTGGAAAGCAAACCCGAAAGCGTAAACACAAATCCTTATGGAGCCGGATGGATGATAAAAGTAAAAGTTTCAAACGTTGCCGAATATGATTCGTTGCTTTCGAGTGAAGCTTATAAAGAATTAATTGGTGCTTAAACAGTTATTTTTTTGGTTAGCCATATTTTGGACTGGATTAATTTTGATTTCTTGTCTCATACAATCAAGCGATATTCCCCAAATTAGTATTCCAAACTTGGATAAAGTAGTTCACGCCTTTTTTCACTTTGTGTTTACGACGCTTTGGTTTTTGTTTTTTAAAAAGCGGTTAAATAGTGTAAATATCTCAAAACCTCTTGCTATTTCATTTGTACTATCTGTTTTTTTTGGAATAGGCATCGAAATATTTCAAGGGCTATTTACAGCCACCAGAAGTGCTGATGTGTTTGATGTTTTGGCAAATATAACAGGGGCAACCTTGGCTGTTGTCTTAATTGTTTTGTTGAATAAGTACAGCAGGATAATAGATAAAATTTAATGGTTAGATAAAATATGGTTTTTAAAGATTTTGTCATTTCGACCAACGGGAGAAATCACATAACGTGAGCAACAAATGCGATTTCTCCCGTTGGTCGAAATGACAAAATGATACTATTTAGTGTTTTTACTAAAGCCAAATTTAATTCACAAATCATACAGTACACAAATGAATATAAAGCAATACCTTGATTCGACTTATTTAAAAACGCCATCACAAGCGGGACTTAGCGAAGCTGAAAATACTAAAATTGTCAAAGAATTTATTCAGGAAGCCATCGATGAGAATTTCAAGTTAATTATGATTCGTCCTGATATGGTTTCTTTAGCAAGCAAAATGATTGTTGACCAAAACTCGCCAGTTCAAATAGGAACCGTCATTGATTTTCCAGAAGGAAAAGCAGGGCTTGAAGCCAAACTTGAGGAAGCAATCCAAGCCATAAAGGATGGAGCTGACGATCTCGATTTTGTATGTAATTATGAAGCGTTCAAAGAGGGCAATGTAGATTTGGTTAAAGAAGAAATTCTAAAATGTACTCAATTGGGCTTAGCGCACAACAAAGTCGTAAAATGGATAATTGAAGTGGCAGCACTCAACGACAAACAAATTATGCAGTTGTCGGCCTTGATAAAAAATATCGTTATTTCGAATTTTAAAGAAGAAAATTACGCTTCAGTTTTTGTAAAGTCATCAACAGGATTTTATAAAACGGAAAATAACCTCCCGAATGGCGCCACGGTTCCTGCCATAATCATGATGCTCGAAAATGCCTCGCCACTTCCAGTAAAAGCAGCTGGCGGAGTAAGAACGTACGATGAAGCTGTCGAAATGATTCGGTTGGGCGTAAAACGAATTGGAACTTCGGGTGCAAAAGCCATTGCAAACGGTCAAAAAGCGCAAGGCGAATACTAAATCACAACTAAAAAAAACATGAAAAAAGGATTGCTGACATTACTTTTATCTCTTTGCACATTCTTTGCTTTTGCACAAGATGTAAACAATAATTCAAAACAATCCGGGCTTTCTGCCGAGCGATTTCCTGTTTTTCCGAATTGTGAAAATTTAGAATCCAAGGAATTGGAGAATTGTTTCTATAATCAAGTTCAGGATTTTGTATTCCAAAATTTCGTAGTTCCCGAAAATCTCGTCCAAAATAATTTTCAAGGAAAAATAAAAGTGCTTTTTGAAGTGGACGACAAAGGTGTTTTTAAGGTTATTTATGTAAATGCCGTAGATGAAACCTTGATTCAGGAAGCTAAAAGGGTCTTTGGTAAGTTTCCAAAAATTAAACCATCAACCTATAATGGCAACCCAACCTATTCTAAATACAATATTACCATTTCGATTCCATTAAAAAGTCTTGAACAACTAGCTTCAGAAGCCATTGTTGCTGCCGAAATTGTGAAATCAAATTCTAAACAGCTCACAGAATTAGACAGTATTGTCTATAAAAAATTTGACA
>Ga0209123_1003434_pt1 | contig 11859 bp, 9 predicted proteins | sample BarGraIncu00431A_FD_184500 | JGI IMG/M metagenome (GOLD analysis project Ga0209123, IMG submission 184500) | Arctic peat soil microbial communities from Barrow, Alaska, USA - Barrow Graham LP Incubations 004-31A (SPAdes) (version 2) | ecosystem: Environmental > Terrestrial > Soil > Wetlands >...
TTCGTACAGTCTTATCACCGATGTCCGAAATCGATCGTGCGATCAATCGAATCTACTCCAAGAAATCCTCAGAAGATATTCTGGGAAATATCAAAGATGAATTCAGTGCTTCCTATGTTTCGACTAACGAGAAAGAAGTTGAAGCCGACAGTATCATGAATGATCGGATTGATTCAGCTCCGATCGTTAAACTCGTGAATTCGTTGATTATGGAAGCTTATCAACAAAACGCTTCCGATATCCATATCGAACCGGAAGAATTATTCACTCGCATTCGTTTCCGTATTGACGGAGATTTACAACCGCATAATGAATTGAGTAAAGATCTTCATCAGTTGATCACGACTCGTATCAAAATCATCAGCGGAATGAATATTGCGGAGAAACGTATTCCTCAAGATGGTAGTTTTCAATTCAAGAGTGATTACTTCAAAGTCGATATGCGTGTATCAAGTTTACCTACTGCTTATGGAGAGAAATTAGTTTTACGTTTATTGGGAGCCGATCGAAATATTGATTATGATCTTTACGGACTGGGACTCTCGGAACAAACAATCGAAACAATTGAAAAAGCGGTTCGTTTGCCGCATGGTATCATCCTTGTTACCGGGCCTACCGGAAGCGGTAAAACAACAACATTGTATTCGATGCTTGCTAAAATTTCAGATCCGCGTAAAGCAATCGTCACGATCGAAGATCCGATAGAACGCAAGTTTATCGGGATTACACAAGTTCAGGTCAATCCTCGCGCCGGTATGACATTTGCCAGCGGATTACGATCCATCTTGCGTCAAGATCCGGATACGATCATGGTAGGTGAAATTCGTGATACCGAAACGGCTGAAATCGCCATTCGTGCTGCTATTACCGGCCATTTAGTTTTATCCACGATCCATACAAATGATGCTCTGTCGACGATCGTGCGTTTGGTCGATATGGGTGTAGAACCATTCATGGTAGCCTCCTCAGTCAGATGTATCATCGCTCAACGCTTAGTTAAGAAACTGTGTGTCCATTGCAGGAAAGAAAGTGTAGTTTCAAATACAGATAATATACTGCTGCATTCAGACCTCAAAGTTGCACACATGCCTGTCGGTTGCACACATTGCAATAACACAGGGTATTCCGGACGTATGGCAGTATTCGAAATCGTACTTATTGATGCTAGATTGGAACGGATGATCTCTGAAGGGGCAAGTGTCGATGATCTGAAGAAATATGCTACAGAAAAGAAACTTCGTACTCTTCGTGAAGAATTAATGGATCTCGTTAATAAGGGCACAACATCGATTGACGAAGCTGTACGTATCCTCTACACAGCGGAATAGGAGATTGGTATGATTACTGAAATCTTGCAATTTGCAAGCGCAAATAACTGCTCCGATATTCATTTAGTTGCGGGTTCTCAACCGATTGTTCGCAGAATGGGTAACTTGGAAAAAATCCAGTTACCCATTATAGAAGACAAAGAGATTTTAAGTTGGTTAATGGAGTTTCTTTCAGAAGATCAGTTAACCATTTATTATACCGGTAAAGACATCGATTCAGCTTATACGGATTGGGTCGGAAACCGTTATCGATTAAATGCCTACCGATCGCAAGGAAGACCTTGCATCGCCATGCGCTTATTAAAGAATGATATACCAACGATTGATCAACTCGCATTACCAGCGATATTGAAAGATCTGGCCGATCTGCCGCGAGGACTTGTGCTTGTTACCGGTCCGACCGGAAGCGGTAAATCCACCACGTTAGCTGCCATGATCGAACACATCAATCGACGTAAACAGCGACACATTCTCACATTGGAAGACCCGATCGAGTATATCTATACTCCGAAGATGGCATTGATCAACCAACGAGAGATCCACAAGGATGTTACCGATTTTGCAGCCGGGCTGCGTTCCGCATTGCGTGAAGATCCCGATGTTATCCTGGTTGGTGAAATGCGTGATTTCGAAACGATCAGTTTAGCGATCACAGCTGCCGAAACCGGACATTTGGTTTTCTCCACATTGCATACGATCGGTGCTCCGAATACGATTGATCGTATCATCGATACATTTCCGACCAATCAACAATCGCAGATCAGAACGCAATTAGCGACTGTTCTGAAAGCAGTTATTTCGCAAGTATTGATACCGAAATCCGATCTCTCCGGCCGCGTTGCCGTACATGAGATCATGTTGATGAATGATGCTGTTGCTAACCTAGTTCGAGAGAATAAAATATTCCAAATCGGTACCACGATACAGACAGGTCAACGGCTTGGAATGCAGACGTTAGAAGGCGATTTGGTGCGTCGGATCAATGCTCGACAGATCACTTATGAAACAGCTTTGGAAGTGGCAAGTAACCCAGAACTTCTGAAACGTCTCTTAGGAAAATAGCCCATTATATGTTCGTTTTAGTTGATGTTATCAGAAGAAAAAAGTATTTACAATACAATTGACAAACGCTTTCAAGTGTAGTTAAATTAAGTTATAAGGGAGAGGAAACAAAATGAAAAAAAATCTCAACAAAAAAGGCTTTACTCTTATTGAATTGATCGTCGTTATCGCCATCTTAGCTATTTTGGCGTTAATCTTAGTTCCTTCGATTACCGGTTACATCGCTAAAGCAAATTCTGCCAAGGACCAAGCAAATGCGAGGTCAGAGTATTCACGTGTCGTTCTAGAAGCTTGGACCACAAACGGAGCTCCAAAAACTCGTACCGGTGCTGTAATTACTTCTGGAACAGCATATGATCTAACGACAACAATGAAATGCACCGCTACATATGCTTCAACAAGTGTAACCGCATTCTCATGTACATCAACCAATGGTACTTGGAGTGTTGCCAACGATTTCACAACGACTCCGTAATCTAAATTACTTTGATAGCAGGGGGCTAATTATATTAAACAGTTGTCTAATTTGAACACAAAATCAAATCGAATCAACTAAAAAGGATGGTAATTAATTATCATCCTTTTTTATTTGGTTCTATGTCAAAATTTGGCGTAATCCGATAGAATGGGTAGATTTTACAAAATTGATTCACTTGAATCTAGTGAAGAATATCATTCTATATTCAAGAAATTATATCGCGTCTACTGAGGTGTCTCATCTAAGTATCTCAACCACTATCTTGTACTTTTCGTATTTGTTCTGCATTTCACCGGCTGTATAATCAGAAAATTCATAGTATTCCTTCAGAATACAAAAGACTCCTTAATCTTACTCACCCAATAAAACGTGAAAACGCAGAGTCTACTAAAGGTAGAATATTTTAATTATTCGGTTCTTATCGATAGAACTACATCTATTTATATAGTCATTACTATTAAATATTAGTATTAACGCATAAACAATTAATCATTTTATATGTAATCATATTTTTAAAATTTATTGAATAAGTTGTTTTTTAATTGATTTTTTTTGTAATCTGTATGATACTAAATTATACTATACAGAACAAGTGATAGTGAAAATCGAATATAACACAAATGACAATTAATTCGGTAGATATTTATCAAGATATTTGTAATATTAATGTCTGAATTTCAGTTGAAAAATGTACCAAATACTGAATCTGTTTGATAATCAAGATAATTGCACTTTTCCTTTTCAGGTGTATAATTAAATTGAATAAGTATACCTATAAATAGTTAATAAAGGGGTGATTCTTATGGGGAAATTTAAAAAGATAATGAATCAACGAGGAGTCAGTTTGATTTTCGTAGTTTTGGTATTGATTGTATTAAGTATTCTGTCTGTAGCCATATTTACATTATTTACAAGTAATATGGCGCAAGCCAGATCCCAACAGGAATCTATTCGTGTACATTATGTTGCGATTGCAGGTGTAGATGTCACAATGGGTGCATTATTACAGGATAACAGATCTTTGTTAACAAATTACTTCAATAAAGCAATAACTGTTTCAGTTAATCCGCTTTCTGATCGAATCGATCTCGACAACGGCTACGCAGATATTGTCGTCAGTAGTTATATACTTGATAGTGAAAGATGGGTATTGATAACGTCGACCGGACATCTATCGGAAAAACCAAATACTATTCGTGTTATTAAGATGAATTTCCGTATCGAATATCCTCAGATTCAAAATTGGGAATAAAAAAAGAGGTGAAAGCAATGAGAGCCATCAACAAAAAAGGTTTTACACTCTTAGAAGTAGTTGTTGTCCTCGCAATATTGGGGACTGTAATGTCGATGATATCAGGCCTGTTATTTTATGGGTTTGATGTATTCCAATTAACATCCAAAGATTATCAAGTTCAATCGGATGTTCGTTTGGCGATGGAAAAAACTAACAATATGGTTCGCTATTCACGCGCATTATTTGCTGTTCCGGATGTGACTTATTTGGATCCAGAATGGAGTTACATTGGATTAAACAGCGATCATACGATGTTGATCAATTACAAGTGGGATGCCGCGAGTAGTACACATATTCAAGAAGTGATGGCGGGTCCTTATGAAGGAATCACCTTCAATATCGGATTTGAAAAAACAAACAATTTATCGAAAGATAACACGTTAAGAATGTATTTGGAATCTTTTACAGCCGACGGAGCAGTTAAACGTTATGAAATCAAGAGTGGATATGAAGCTCTGAATTCACTTCAGGTTATCAACTATGGAACATTGACCAATCCGGCTACGGCGCTTGCCTATCGCGAAGAACAATATTCCTATGAAAATTTCAAGTTGGTCGTAAACGTTGCGATGGTACTGGATGTTTCCGGTAGTATGAGTTCCGGTCTAGTTAACCCTAATGGTTATATATCATCAAGTAATCCTTCACGTATCAGTGTTTTAATTGCCCAAAGTAAATTACTTGTTGCTCAGTTTGCGCAGAATACCAATACAGATGTCTCAATCAACATGTCGTTGGTTCCTTTCTCAAGTTATGCGAAGACACCAAGTACTTTTTATGACATCAAAAATGCGACTCAAAAAAGTACATTATTAAGTAAGATAAACGCATTAAGTGCCAATGGTAATACCAATACCGGTGATGGATTACGGAGAGCCTATTATGAATTACTTGATAAACAAACGACTGATTTAGCGAACGCTACATCAGATACATTAGTTAAAAATTATACGATTATATTAGTAGATGGAGATTCAAATCACTCTTCGATGGATAATACATCTACAACAACGACTGTATGTACAAGGTATAAGAATGGGGTATGCACTAGAACACAACAACAAACAACATGGGATCAATTTTATTTGGATGCGGATGGAACAATCAATAATTGTACGTTCACTTCTTCAAGTACAAGTTGTGCACCGGGTTATGTTTACAGTGTATCTCAAGCGAATGAGTATGTTGGTTTAATGGGAGCGAAACTGAGTAATCCTGATTTTGTTTCAAATTATCTCGTTTCGTTTGCAACCGACGTATCAGTATCTCAAATCACGTTTATTGCGAACTCAACAAACATCCCGACTTCGCGCATTTTTTATGCTACAGATGCCGACCAGTTAGGATTATCATTTACTGAAATTCAGATGTCGATAACGAATGATTTATGGCAATTTCTAGGACCTAAATTATCTGCAGTTACTAACTAGAGGGGGATTATATGAATAAAAAGAAGACGAAAGGTTTTACGTTAATCGAAGTAATTCTGTCCATAGCGATTTTCGCGATTATCAGTGTCGGTTTTTTAGGTATGTTTTCAACAGTATTTATTCAAACATACAGATCTACTGCCGTTACGGAAGATGCATTCCTTGCGCAACAGGAAATTGAAGATCAGATTGCCAGCGTTAAAAGCGATCTGGAAAATAATATCACACCTGCAGGTCTAACAAGCAGTACGATCGAATTGTTTTCCGGTACGAATTTGCGAAATGTTGTTGTCTATCATCTTCAACAAGATGTAACATCTGATCAAGTACTTGAGACATACATAGCTCGAACTCGTGCACCTCTTCTCCAAACACCAAACATTACAAGTGCAGCCACAATTGCTGCATTCTCAAATTCCACAAAAGTAGCTTATCCAAATATCGGAATGCCAAGTCTATCGATTGATATGGGAAATGAATTGGTTGTTGATAATCCAGGTTACTTGATAAGATATCTTTATTATTGGTATATTTCTAACCCCGGTTATTATTTGCCAAGCAGTCCGCCTTCGTTCCCTGACAATTATCAAATAATTACTGATCATACATCAAGATTGATTTCAGAAGTACCGTCAAGCTATTCGGGAAGATTTCTTAAATTAGTAGTAACACCGGTCGGAGAAAAAGGCCAAATGGGAACATCCGTTGAGAGCAACGCTTTATATATCTCATCGATGCCTCTTAATGATAATGTAATTTTACATCTTGATTCAAATTATATTAATAAAGATGATGCTCTACAAGTTAGAAGTGCTACATCTGGTGGTTTGGTCTACAATTATATTAAACAGTGGAATGATCTTAGTACTTCAATGCTGAATCTTACTCAGACGACTACAAGCAGTCAACCAATCTTTTATCAATATACATTAGGGGCGGATACATTATTAGAAAGAAAAATTCAAGGTTCATTAGGTACTATCGGTGGAACGAACTTAAGTTTAAAAACATCTACAACACCTAATATAGGCTCATTAGCTAATATGACGGTTTATATGGTGGCTAAGTTTGATCCTGCATATCCTGTCAGCTCGACAATATTGCAAACAAAAGCAACAGCTGCCGGAAGTAATCGATGGACACTTAGTACTGACGCTAATGGTAATCTTACACTTGTAAGGTATTTAGACACTGCCACAACAACTAAAATTGTTGCGACTGTCGACGATGCCTATATGGATGGAAATTGGAAAGTAATAAAACTTGATATATGGCAGAATCAGCTTTCAATCAAAATCGATGATGCAACGCCAGCGACATTAACTGGGTTTACAACAACTTCTGTTATGCAATTTACGGATTTCAAGATCAACTTCAATAGTAACTTGTCGATTGCTGAAGTAGTTGTTTTCAACAACATGCAAGCGACAGACTCCGCGCAAGCGATTGCAATGTATAAATATTTAAATGAGAAATATAAACCAAGTTAAATTATAATAAGATTGGATAATATTAATTGATAATTATTCGGGATGGAGGGTAGCTTCCATCCTTTTTTATCCAAAATCTGATCTGCATGAGATTCGTAAATAAAGTACAAAATTGATGTGAAATTTCATTTTAATTGGGAAGTAGCCGTCTTTTGTTGATTATACCTACACAGTCAATTGTATCTATCCATAAAATAGCATAAAATGATAGAGAAAAAGAATATAAGACAAGGGTGAAAAATGAAATATCAACACAGAAAAATCGGGATGACACTAGTTGAAGTAATTATCATTTTGGTTGTTTTTTTGTTCATTTCAATTTCGATATTCCCTGCATTTCTTATGGCTACCAAACTCAACATGGTGTCTCTGGCAGCGAATGTGACAGACATCAGTGCCCAGCAACAAATAGAATCACTTTATAGCTACAGTGCCACAGGTACGCTTGCGGATGCATTGATTACACTTCAAAAGTCGTATGAAATCGTAACGGATGGAAATACAATTACCTTAACAAAGTCAGATACGATCACCAGCACAATAATCATACTTGAAAAAGATAAACCGGCCGGGGGTATGACTTCTACTAAAATTACTGTTTCTTTGGTTGATAATGAGAGGCAATTAATTCCCAGTCATATTGAAACGATTCTTGTTTTTCAATAATCGGTTAACAAATAAATGTACTTGTAGAAACTTACTACCATTTAAAGAGAAAAAGAGACTGACATCGATTTGATGTCAGTCTCTTTACCATCATTTCACGACTTCCAATGTTAATAAAAATTATTAAAGAAAGGTTTATAATGGATTATATTTATCAAAAAGTGATATTAATTGATTAACTGAAGAGTGAAAAATACCATTGAAATATTGAAGTACCGAAGAGGAAAGCTACATAAAGTCCGATACAAAGAAATGGACCGAATGACATCATCGATTTTGCTTGTTTCTTTTTGAACAGCAGAAGGAAGGATGCAGCAATTCCGCCTAAGATGATTCCAATCAAGGAAGCAACAACAATCGATTGTACACCGAGAAAAAATCCCCCGGCAGCCATCAACTTTATATCTCCGCCGCCTAATCCTTGCGTCAGATAAGCAACGATGAAAAAGGGAATACTGATGATTAATGCACCAAGTAAATGATCAACTAAATTAGCTTTTAGAAACAGGATGTTGAGCAACGCAAGACCAATGATGATCAAGTGGAAAGTGTCATAAATATCCATGGTGTCAAAATCGATCATGGCGATCACAACCAACACAGCACTGAAGATAAGTCCCAGGAGGGTCATAAAGTTATAGCCGTAAACCAGAAAAACTCCCAAAAACAAACAACCGGTCAAAAATTCAATCACCGGATAACGGAATGAAATTTTAGCTTTGCATGCCCGACATTTACCTTTGAGAAAGATAAAACTCAGAATCGGTATCAGATCATAGGGTCGAATAGGTGTCGAACACTTTGGGCAATGGGATGAACCGACAACAATGGATTCATGATGTGGAATTCTGTAGATACATACATTCAAAAAAGAACCAATGATGCATCCGAATAAAAAAGTAACCGTTGCAAAATATGTGTGCATTAGAAATCACCTTTCATTTACTTCTACATTATAAAGAAATGAATTTCAAAAAGAAAGAAAATAAGGACATGTTACGAATTTCTGTGAGCTACGAATGAATCGAAAGATGTCGAAGCGTGGATGCTTTAGATATCACAGCTTATTATTGTTTTTTGTTACTTTTTAGTGAACCACCGACTAACAGACCCAGAAAGATCCAAAAAACATAAGCAACGGATACAACACTGATATTGAAAGTGGCTTGAATCAAGTAGCCAATAACGGAAGCGAATAAAGCTAAGTAAATAGGATTTTCTTTTAAGCGAATGATTCCGGTTTTCAAACACAGACCCACAAAGCTCAGATATGCGATCAACGATGGGATACCTGAAGAAACAGCAATATTCAGATATTCATTATGAGCTTTATCAAAGACGATTTCTAACTTAAGAATATTTACAATGTCTGATCGATAGGCATTCATGAAAGGTATCAACATATTCTCAATGCCATAACCAAACCATGGTTTTTGTTTTATTAATTCAATAACTCTCGCCCATAAAAACCAACGATAAGATCCAATGGTTTTAACGTTTTCATTATTTTTGATTAGTAAAATAGCTTCACTCCGAATGGAAAAGAAACGATTGAACAAAACATTTGAGGAATTTAAATTTATAATAAATACAGATAACAACATACTTACACAAAGGATAAGTACTCTTGAAGAAGAAAATTGATACTTATTACGATTGAGCCAGAGTAAAATGAAATACAGAAAAATTGAAAACAAACTGCCAAGCCAGACACCGCGCGTCATTGTAGCCAGAAGACAAGTGAAAAGTGATATAAAAACCAGCAGAGAGAAATAACGTTTCTCAATCAGATAACCGTGTATGGATAACGGGATCATCAATACGATATAGCTTCCAAGGAAGTTGGGATTACCGATGGTTGAAAAAACAACATTTGTTGCCCACAACGACCGCACTGCATCACGTGGAATTGGGTCGATCCCAAAGTATTGAAGAATTCCGTACACTGAGACGATCAGTGCAGATAACAGAGCAAAATTTATAAAATGAATGTTTAATTTTTTGACTGATCTTGCGGCTAGAAAAAGCAACATGTACATGATGATCGTGATCAAACCTTCATTGCGGAATACCCGACCTTGGATCGCAATCGATTTATCTAAAGCGAAAAGAATTGAAACACAAAGTAAGATAAAATAGGCAAGTAAGCTAAGGTTTATATGATCTGAAGCAAACAATAAGGGTATCTGTTTACGGAACTTCAAGAGCAGAAGAAGGTAACAAACAGCGAAGAACAGAAGCATATAAAGTTTGGGTTCATAAAAATAATCGAAATCAATTGAAAAAGGAAAAATGACAAGCGGTGTGAAGAGCAATGCAGCCAACACGATTCGTTCGATTTTATTTGTGATTTGATCCATGTCGGCCCCCTGATTACGTTATAAATTCATTTTATCTTAAATGAAGAAGAATAGAAATAAGACAACGAAAAATCAGCATGTAAACTGTTATAAAAAAGAACAGCGGATTGTTGATCTGCCATTCTTATCTTTAAGTTAATTGATAAAATTAATGGTAACCATTAACTTTAGGCATTGCTTTTATTTGTTTCCGCCTAAGAATTCTCGAATCTTTTTAGCTAGTGGTTGAACAAAGGGTACTTCATACTCTTCATAATCCCAACCGTCGATACACGCGATGATAGCGATGATAAACAAGGCGATACTCAAGATCCAAGTAAAGAATCCAAGCAACGGAACAAGCCAAATAGCGAGAGGGATCAATAAACCGATAATTTCGACTGTAATCGATTGAATCGCGTGTTCTTTTACTAATTCACTGTCCTTTTCGATAAAGAAGATAATGAAGGGTACCAGGAAAGCTAAACCACGAATTGGATCGATCACGGATACGATAGCTGAACCAAACCAAACAAACAAAATGACAACATTAGCATTCATTCCCAAAGATGAACGATGCGGTGAGAATTTGCGTAGTGACATAGGAATTACCCCTTTCTCTATAGGATAAGTGTAACGCTATTGAAGCGTTAAGTAAAGGGATTCGAAAACCAGAAAAGTGAATGGGTTGCCCCATTCACTCGAAGTTATATTTTAAAATCGGATGACGGGCAGCCAGGACATCATCGACACGACGAATCGGTGTTGTCGTTGGAGCGTTGAGGATTTCTTCCGGATTGCGATAGGCTAACGCATGTAACTCTCTGAGTACATTGATCGCGTGATCCAAGGTTTCTTTACTTTCCGTTTCTGTCGGTTCGATCATCAGTGCTTCATGAACGATGGAAGGAAAATACATGGTCGGCGGATGAATCCCAAAATCAAGAAGTGCTTTACTGATGTCTTTGGCACTGACACCGGTCTCGTCTTTTAGTTTCTGTAAAGAAATCACAAATTCATGCATGCAAGGACCCGGATAGGAAACAGGATAAAGATCAGCCAGACCGGCCATCATGTAATTGGCATTCAGCACCGCCTGTAATGAAGTGTCTTTTAAACCGTCACTGCCCAAACTGAGAATATAGGTGAGTGCACGGATGTTTGTGAGGAAATTACCGTAAAAACTGCGCATGCGTCCGATACTTTCTGGTGTGTTGGTCACAAACGAAAGTTCTCCGTTATGCTTGATCAGACTCCCTTGCGGCAGATAAGGAATCAACGAACTCTTGCATCCGACCGGACCGCTGCCCGGGCCGCCGCCGCCGTGCGGCGTAGAGAATGTTTTATGGAGGTTGAGATGAACAACATCGAATCCCATATCACCGGGACGGGCAATACCCATGATCGCATTTAAGTTAGCTCCGTCATAATAGACAAGTCCGCCGGCAGCATGGACTAAACGGCTGATTTCTTCGATATTCGGATCGAACAGACCGAGTGTATTCGGGTTTGTCAGCATCAATGCTGCCACTTCGTCATTCAACAGTTCTTTAAGAGCGTCAAGATCGACTCCTCCTTCGGAATTGGAAGCAACACTGATGACTTGATATCCGGCCATCGCAGCAGAAGCAGGGTTAGTACCGTGGGCAGAATCCGGAACAATGACTTTCGTTCTCTTCAGATCGTTACGATGTGCATGATAGGCGTGGATCATCAGCATGCCGGTGAATTCTCCGTGAGCTCCGGCGGATGGTTGCAATGTGAATGCATTC
>Ga0209123_1003436_pt1 | contig 11852 bp, 8 predicted proteins | sample BarGraIncu00431A_FD_184500 | JGI IMG/M metagenome (GOLD analysis project Ga0209123, IMG submission 184500) | Arctic peat soil microbial communities from Barrow, Alaska, USA - Barrow Graham LP Incubations 004-31A (SPAdes) (version 2) | ecosystem: Environmental > Terrestrial > Soil > Wetlands >...
TTAAAAACATTTTTAGTTTTAGCAATTCCTGATGATCATCCATTTTGGACATCTGAGGAGGAAGCTTTAGTTTTTACCCAAAAGAGTGTACAACAAAGTCCAAGAATGATAGTTTGTCATGATGAATCTGGTAGTGAAGTACAAGCCTTTACCTCAGGTCAGCACTCAAGTGAGCATGCTCATGGAGATGCTAAGTATGAGAAATTTGTATACTCAACAACATTCGGTTTTAGTGTACCTAAAGGTGGATTATCATTAAAGCAGGGTGCATTTGATAGTTGTTTAGCATTAGCTGAATGTGACGGACATTATAGATCACGTTTTGGCTCTGAAAACTATAAAATTAAGCAGAATTATATTGAATCAGTTTGGAAACCTTGGAATGATGTTGAAATAAAAACCTTTATTGTTCCTTTGACTCCTTGGCATATTAGAATACATATTATTAATACTAATCGTATATTAGATACAGCAGAGGGGGCTTTTTCTGCACCAGCAGGTATCGGCACAGAATATTCTTTTAAAGATAAGACATTTTATAAGTTCGGTGGCAAAGTTACTGGTATTGTTGATTATAATGGAGATCGATTGGCTGAAATTATTACACCTGAACCAAATACAAATCTCTTATATCCACGTACCATTATACCAACACTAACAAGTAGAATTAATAAAGGAAAACATGTTCTAGTTTCTGCTATTCTTGGCGCTGTAAAAGTTGATAATGATTTCAAATGTGATCAAAATCCTATTATAAAAATTCAGGAAAACTATATTAGTATCTTGTTTAATGGAAAAGAAATACTAATAAAGCTAAATGAAGATTGATTGTTTCTTAATTATTAAAGGAGCTATTAAATGACTGTTAATCATTTAATATTAGTTCACTTATTATATATGGGAGGAATAAGGATGGATAAGGATATAAAGAAAAATTATGAAAATATACATGACGAGGATTATAAAATAAAATACAAAAGTCCTGTAATAGGTTATCAAGATATGATTTATGATAATGGACGGAAAAAAGAATCTTTAAATGGTTATTGGAATTTTTGTATTGATCAGTATGATACTTTTCTAAGAGCCGAGTGGTATAAGGAAGAAGAGAAGGATGAGGGTGGACGCGACTTACCTCTTGATTATGATTTTGATCAATGGGAAAAGGTATATGTTCCATCATGCTGGAATACTCAAAATCCTGAATGTTTTTATTATGAGGGTGCGGCGATTTATATAAGAAAATTCAAATATATAAATAAGGGTGAAAAGAAAGTTTTTATAAAATTTGGGGCAGCAAATTATGAAGCATATATTTTTATTAATAAAAAGTTCCTTGGATATCATGAAGGTGGTTCTACACCATTTTATATTGAGGTTTTAGATTCTCTTAAGGATAATAATCGTCTTACTGTAGTTGTAAATAATACAAGGACAAAAGAACATGTGCCTGCAAATAATACTGATTGGTTTAATTATGGTGGGTTATATAGGGACGTGGAGCTCATAAGGCTTCCAGATACTTTTATTAAAGACTTTAAAATTAATTTGATTAAAGACAGCAATTTTAAAAAAATAGAAGTATCAATAAAATTAAATTGCGGAGTGGACTGTGATGCCTCTTTGAGTATCCCAGAATTAAATATTAATGATATTGTTAATATAAGAGGTGGAAAGGGGCATGTGGTAATAGAATGTCAACCTGAATTATGGAGTCCTGAAAATCCTAAATTATATGATGTTAAATTATCATGTTTGAATGATTGTATAAATGAAAGTATAGGATTTAGAGAGATAACTACAAGAGGGAATAAAATATTTTTAAATGATAAAGAAATATTCTTAAAGGGTATTTCATGTCATGAAGAGAGTGTAACAAATGGTAAAACAGTGAAAGAAGAAGAAATCATTGAAAATTTGAATCTTGCTAAGGATATGAATTGTAATTATATGAGATTAGCACATTATCCTCATAGTGAAAAGGTTGCTAAAATAGCTGATAAAATAGGAATTATGTTGTGGGAAGAAATACCAGTTTATTGGGCTATCGATTTCAAAAATCCAGTAACATTAAAAGATGCTAATAATCAACTAATTGAATTAATTCATAGAGATATAAATAGGGCAAGTGTTATTATTTGGTCTGTAGGTAACGAAAATCCTGATTCTGACGCGAGATTTGAATTCATGAGTAAATTAAGTATGAATACAAAGCAAGAGGACCCTACTAGGCTAGTTTCAGCTGCATGTCTTGTTGATGGTGTTAATAATATAATAAATGACAGGTTGATGGCATCATTAGATATTGTTGGGGTAAATGAGTATTATGGATGGTATGATCCTAATTTCGACAGATTACCAGAATGTTTTAAAAATAGTCTGCTTAAAAAACCAGTTATCATTACTGAGTTTGGGGGAGGGGCATGCTCATTTAATAGAGGAACAATAGATGATTTATTCTCGGAAGATATGCAAGAGAATATTTATAAGAAGCAAATTGAGACTCTTAGTGAAATAGAGTATATTAAGGGAATGAGTCCATGGATTTTATATGATTTTAGGAGTCCAAGGAGACAAAATAAATATCAAAATGGCTACAATTTAAAAGGATTACTATCAAAAGATAAGAAACATAAAAAATTAGCTTATTATGTAATGCAGGAGTTTTATAAAAACAAATAAAAACATATATGTAAGAAACTATAAACTATCTATGCGATAAAATATTACATTAGGTTTAATTAACGCAATTGTAAAACGATTCTTATTTATTACAATAATAACTAGTTTAAAGAAAATAATGATTGTTAATATGTGAAAGCCACTAAAGATCTGATTAAATTTATAGGAATTTAAAAATCATATAAATAAATATAAAGTAATGTATAATTAGAGTATGTTTTATGAAGTGGAAAAGAGTGTAACATGAAAGGCTTGATTTTCATATTACACTTTTTTCGTTCTTTTATTAATACATAAATTTACAACGGGAAGAAGGTTGTTATGATATGTTTAATTTTTTTAAAAAGTCAAAATTTAAAGTTGTGTCACCATCAAAAGGAATATTAAGGGAGCTATCAGAAGTACCTGATGAGGTTTTTTCAGCTAAGTACTTAGGAGATGGATTTATTGTAGAACCGTCAAATGGCGAAGTATATTCTCCAGTTGAAGGTGAAATTACAATGATATTTCCCACATTACATGCGGTGGGTCTAAAATGTAGTAATGGTATAGAAGTTTTAGTTCATATTGGTGTAGACACTGTAAAACTTGAGGGTGAAGGTTTTCAGGCTTTTGTAGTAAAAGGTCAGAAAGTAAAAGCTGGCGAACTACTTATAAAATTTGATTTAGAAACTATTAAAGATAAGGTGCCTTCTATGGCTATCATCGTAATATTTACCAGTGGAGAGATTTGTGAGATTACGAAAAGTGAACAGCTAGTTAATAATGGAGAAAATGACATAGTAAATATAAAACTTAATAGTTAACACAGTATGTACATAGGGCCTTAGGGCTCTTTTTTAGTTGAAGATAGCTATTAGAGCAGGATTTAGGTATTTTTTAATAAATCATAGGATGATTACATGTGTAATAATTAAATATTCTTTTTAAATTTAAAAAAACAGCTTATTTTATCTAGATAACTTGATGATTATAGAAAATAATGTTATAATTTCTTTAAAGTCATTGGATGACTTTAGAAAAGTAAAACATAGAAAATAAATATACTATGTATATTCAAGTAAAATCATAACATGTTATAAAAGTAAACGATTTAGTAGAGCAATATTTAAATAGTGTAAACGGTTAAAAAAATATAAATAACAATAAAAATAAATATAAAGTAAATAGGAGGAATCGTATTATGAAATCAGTATATTTACAATCACCAAATGATATTAAAATTAAGGAGGTTGAAGCTCCTGTTAGAAAGGAAAATGAGGCATTAATAAAAATTAAGGCAGTTGGAATATGTGGCTCAGATGTAGGAGCATACAGAGGGGTTAATCCTTTAGTTAGTTATCCAAGAATTATAGGACATGAATTAGCAGGTGAGGTTCTTGAAATAGGGAAAAACAGTAAGGGTATAAAAGCTGGAGACCGTATAATTGTTGATCCATATATTTATTGCGGACATTGTTATCCTTGTAGTTTAGGTAGAACAAACTGTTGTACCGATTTGAAGGTTCTAGGAGTTCATATTGATGGTGGTATGGTAGAATTATTTACTCACCCCTCTGAAATGTTACATAAGGTTCCAGATAATATTCCGTGGGAGCAAATTCCAGCAGCTGAACCTTTAACTATAGCATTACATGCAATTCATAGAACTAAAGTTATAGAAGGAGAGCATGTTGTTATAATTGGGGCCGGTGCAATAGGACTTTTAACTGCCCTTACTGTATTAGCTTATAAAGCAGTTCCAATACTTATGGATGTAGTTAATGAAAGATTAAACTTTGCAAAGGATTTAGGTATAAAATATACAATTAATGCAAAAGACGTGGATGCAATAGATCAGATTAAAGAAATTACAAAAGGTAGAATGGCAGAAGTAGTAATTGAAGCATCTGGATCAAATATTGCTATACGAAATGCAATTGATTATGTATCATTTGCAGGAAGAATTGGACTTACAGGATGGCCTAAAAAAGAAACTAGCCTTCCAACTGATTTATTTACTAAAAAAGAATTGGATATTAGAGGATCAAGAACCAGTGCTGGCGAGTTTGAAGAAGCACTAATGCTAATGTCTAAGGGAATCGTAGATGTTAAGCCTATAATTAGTAAAGTAATAAGGTTAGATGAAGTTCCGGACGTCGTAAAAGAACTTGCTGAGCATCCAGAAAGATATTTGAAAATTAACGCTTTATTGTAAAAGAATTATTTTGAAGGAGGATTCCATGAATAAATTTGTGATTACTTTGGAAAAGGATGTTATATGTAAAGAGGATATTGAAAAGCAAATTGATCTTCTAATTAATCAGTGTGAACTTAAGGATGTCAAAAAAATTCTAATTATCCCACCTGATTTTACAAGATGTTATTCTAGGGCGGGGGATATTACTCAAATATTATATCAGAAGCTTTCTCCATATTATCATGTTGATATAATGCCAGCGCTTGGTACTCATATGGCAATGGACGAGGAAGAGTTATCCAAGATGTTCGGTGATGAGATTCCAAGGGATGCTTTTATAGTTCACAACTGGAAAACAGATACTGTAGCACTAGGGCTTGTTCCAAAAGAGTATGTAAGCGAGATATCACAGGGTTTATTTAGTGAGGATATTGAAGTTGAAGTTAATAAACGACTTGTAAGTGGTGAGTATGGACTTATTTTATCAGTAGGCCAAGTGGTTCCTCATGAAATTGTAGGTATGGCAAACTACAGTAAAAATATCTTTGTAGGTTGTGGTGGCAGACAGATGATTAATAAATCTCATATGCTTAGTGCAATATGTGGTATGGAAAAGGCTATGGGGGTCAGGGATACACCTGCACGCCAGGTGTTTGATTATGCCCAGGAGCACTATATATCTAATTTACCACTTGTTTATATACAAACAGTTACAACCATGAAAGATAATAAAGCTCAATTAAATGGTCTATATATAGGTAACAAAAGGACAGTTTTTGAGCAAGCTGTGAACCTTAGTCAAAAGCTAAATATTACGTATGTAGGCAAACCGGTTAAAAAGGTAGTAGCATATCTTGATGAGCATGAACTTAAAAGTACATGGGTGGGGAATAAGGGCATTTATAGAACAGGTAAAATTGTTGCTGATGGAGGCGAGTTAATCCTCTTAGCACCTGGCGTTAAGAATTTTGGAGAAAATGAAGAAGTGGATAAATCAATTCGAAAATATGGATATAAGGGACGTGACTACGTATTAAACTTATATAATACAATTCCTGAGATTAAAAATAACATGATGGTTGCAGCGCATTTGATTCAAGGTTCTAGCAATAATAGATATAAAATTACTTATGCAACTAAGTATTTAACAAAAGAAGAAATTGAGGGAGTGGGATTTAATTATATGCCACTTAGCGAGGCATACAAACTTTATGATCCATCAAAGCTTAAGGAAGGTTATAACACACTCCAAAATGGTGAAGAAATTTATTTTGTAAGGACACCTGCCATGGGCCTTTGGACTATTTAATTAAACAAAGAAAGAAGGGTATATTAATATGAAATTAAATGAGAATGCATTAAAAGATACTAAAACCTGGGAAAAGGCTGGATTTAAACTCCCAAAGTTTAACCGCATGTTAGTAAAAGAAAATACTATAGCAAATCCTAACTGGATTCATTTTGGTGCGGGCAATATTTTCAGAGCATTTACAGCAAATTTGCAGCAGAATATTTTAAATAGTGGTAAAAGCGATAAGGGAATAATTGTTGCAGAAGGGTATGACTATGAAATTATAGAGAGTATGTATAAGACACATGATAATTTAAGTCTGCTTGTTACTTTAAAGGCAGATGGTAACATTGATAAAACTGTTGTAGCGAGCATTGTGGAAGCTCTTATTGTGGATTCAAGTAATAAAGCAAACTGGGCAAGGCTAAAAGAAATTTTTATTAATCCAAGCCTTCAGATGGTAAGTTTCACAATTACAGAGAAAGGATATAACTTAAACAATCCTAAAGGTGAATATCTTACGTCAGTAGCTGAAGACTTTAAAAATGGACCCAAGGCTCCAGTAAGCTATATTGGTAAATTGACATCTCTCGTTTACGCACGGTATCTTAATGGAAGGACACCGCTTGCTCTTGTAAGTATGGACAACTGTTCTCACAACGGAACTAAGCTTTATAAGGCAGTAAGCACATTTGCTAAAAAATGGGTAGAAAACGGTGTAGCAGACAAGGGATTTGAAATTTATATTAATAATCCTGATTTTGTATCCTTCCCTTGGAGCATGATTGATAAGATTACTCCAAGACCTGACGAGAGCGTAAAAAAGATGCTGCTAAAGGCTGGTTTTGAGGATGTTGAGGATATTGTTACAACAAAAAATACTTATGTAGCTCCTTTTGTAAATTCAGAGGAACCACAGTACCTTGTAATAGAGGATATTTTCCCTAATGGAAGACCTAACCTTGAAGAGGGTGGAGTAATATTTGCAAGCAGAGAAACTGTTGATAAGGTTGAGAAAATGAAGGTTTGTACTTGTCTTAATCCCCTTCACACAGCTCTTGCTATATATGGATGTTTGCTAGGTTATAAAATGATCTATAAAGAAATGGAAGATCCTGATTTGAAAACACTTGTAGAGAAAATAGGATATGTTGAAGGATTACCGGTAGTTGTAGATCCTGGGATTATTAATCCTAAAGATTTTATTGATGAGGTACTTAAGGTAAGAATTCCAAATCCATTTATGCCTGACACACCACAAAGAATTGCTACAGATACTTCTCAAAAACTTGCTATAAGATATGGTGAAACAATAAAGGCTTATATAGAAAGAGAGGATCTTAATGTTTCGAATCTAAAGTTAATTCCTCTTGTACTTGCTGGCTGGTGTAGATATTTAATGGGAATTGATGATAAAGGAAATAAAATGGATATTAGTTCAGACCCTTTGCTTTGCGAGGTTACACCTTATGTTGCTGGTATAACTCTTGGAGATAAAGGCCCCTTTAACTTACAGCTAAAGCCAATTTTATTAAATACTAGTATTTTTGGAGTAAACCTTTATGAGACTTTGTTAGGTGAAAAAGTAGAAAATTATTTTGCTGAATTAGTATCGGGTATAGGCGCAGTAAGAAAAACTCTAAAGAAATATATTGTTTAATATTCTCATATGTTAATGATGGTAATATAAATCTTATAAAATTTGTTTAAATGGCTAAAGACCCAAGTTCATTGGACTTTAGTCATTTGTTTTTTTTCGTATACTTAGATTTTGTTAAATATTGAAAAAAATAAAAATATAATATATAATTATAAGAAAACTGAATTAGAGTATTTAAAATATAAGATAACTAAAATAATATATAGTTTTGTGTTGTTATAGTATTATAAATAACAATTAATTAGTTTAAAGAAAAGGAGCGTTATGGTACAGATGGAAAAGAAAACACTTGGTCATAGAGTTGCCGACGAATTAATGGATTTAATTCGCCAGCAGGGTTACAGTGCAGGAGAAAAACTCCCAAATGAATATGAACTTTCATCAAAGCTCGGTGTTAGTCGAAATACGATAAGAGAAGCAGTTCGTGCACTTGCTTCACGAAATATATTAGATATACGTCAGGGTGCAGGCACGTTTATATCTCAGAAAAAGGGTGTTGCAGATGATCCACTTGGATTTTCACTTATGGAGGATCGTCTTAAGTTAGTTGATGATCTTATGCAAATTCGTTTAATTATTGAGCCACAGATCGCTGCGCTTGCTGCTCAAAATGCAACAACCGAGGATATTCAAGTTCTTGGTGTTTTGTGCGATGAAATGGAATCACTTATTCATGCAGGGCAGGACTTTGTGCAAAAGGATATGGATTTTCATGCTCGACTTGCCATTTGTAGCAGAAATATGGTTATGTCCAACCTAATCCCTGTGATTTGCCAGGGTATATTGGTATTTTGTTCAATGGTTGAGCAAGAATTTGAGCAAACAATAAAATCCCATAGAAAGATTTTTGAATCTGTCAGTCAAAGGCGTGCAGCAGATGCACAGCAAGCCATGATGTTTCACTTATTGTACAACAGTAATAGATTTATTAAAGAAAAAAAAGAATAAAGCCATTAACCTATGTATCTAAATAAATGGATGTATAGGTTATATTTTTTAAAATTCATAGGATGATTATGAATGTAAAACTTGAATAAGTATTAATAAATCTAGAAAACTGCTTATTTTGCTTAAAAAACTTGAAAATAAATAAAAATAATGTTATAATTTTTATAAAATCATTGGATGAATTTTAAGGGGGGTAAAGCTCATGAAACAAATATATGATGTACTAATTATAGGATCAGGAGTAGTTGGTAGTGCAGTTGCAAGAGAGATGGCAAGATATAATCTAAAAATTGGAGTACTAGAAAAAAACCTCGATGTTTGTTTTGAGACAAGTGGAAGAAACTCTGCTGTAATACATGGTGGATTTGCTTATAATATTGGTACTCGCAAAGCTAAATACTGCGTGGAATCAAATTTAGAATTTGATAAGGTGGCAAAGGAACTAGATGTGACCTTTAAACGAACAGGAAAGGTTCTAGTAGGAAACACACAAGCTGATTTTCAAAGTCTGCAAAAGACAATTTTAATAGGAGAGATTAATGGTAGTGTAGGTCTTAAAATGATTGATAAAAAACAACTACATGAACTAGTGCCAGAGGTAATTGGAGAGTTTGCTATGTTTTCACCTAATAGTGGAATAGTTGATCCTTTTGAGTATACGATTGCATTAGCTGAAAATGCCAAAATGAACGGTGTAAACTTCTTTTTTGACAATGAAGTAATCGATATCATATTAAAAGAGGATGGCACCTATAATATAACTACAACTCAAGGTGATTTTAATACCAGGTGGATTGTTAATAGTGCTGGACTAGGCTGTGTTAAAATATCTGATATGCTAGGAATTACGGGTTATAAATTTGCTGGTTCTAAGGGTAATTACATTATTTTAGATAAAAAAGTAGGCCCTTTATTACCAATGCCTGTCTACCCAGTTCCAACTCCCACTTATATGGGTATTCATGTAACTCCAACCGTTGATGGAAATGTAATTGTTGGTCCTGATGCTGAAGTAGTAAGTGATTTTATTTATTATGGTGTGCCACAAAAAAACATGGATTATCTTGCAGAAAGTGCTCGGACGTTATGGCCACATATTAATAAGGCGGATTATATTCGCAATTATTCTGGTATACAACCTAAGTGGCTTGATGGAGAAGGCATCGTTGAGGATTTTGTAATTGAAGCTCGAGCCGAAGCACCACATACTATTAATCTTATAGGTATTGAATCACCGGGGCTTACTTGTGCACTTCCAATTGCCCGCCGGGCGGTTAAGTTACTAGTGGAACGTGAGAATCTAAAACCTAACAAAAATTTTAACCCAAAACATAAAGGTATTGTTCGTTTTTCTGAGCAAAGCGATGAGGAGAAGGCTAGGTTAATCGTGCAAGATCCTAATTACGGTGAAGTTATTTGTCGCTGTGAGACGGTGACAAAAGCTGAAATTCTCCAGGCAGTTCATAATATACTTGGCGTGAATACTATGGTTTCAATAAAATATAGGACTCGCTGCATGATGGGACGTTGCCAAGGGGGTTACTGTCAAATGCGTGTAGCACAAATTATCCAAGAAGAATTAGATAAGAAAGTCACTGATGTAATTTATGCACGTAAGGGTTCTAATATGTTTACAGGGAAGGTGAGATAATGGATATTGTTAACAAGGAGGTAGTTATTATTGGTGGCGGACCTGCGGGACTTGCAGCAGCAGTGGAGCTGTATAAAAAAGGTGTTCATGATATTTTAATTATTGAACGTGAAAAAACTCTTGGTGGCATACTTCGCCAGTGTATTCATGATGGCTTTGGCCTTACACGCTTTAAAGTATCACTAAGTGGACCAGAATATGCTCAGAGGTTTATAGATGAGGTTGAAGAACTAAACATTAAGTATATTACTGAGACTACCGTACTTTCGGTAAGTGAGGATAAAATAATCACAGCGACATCTAAAAATGGTTTAATTACAATAAAAGCTAAGGCAGTTATCTTAACTATGGGTTGTCGTGAACGTACAAGGGGTGCACTTGGACTTCCAGGTGAGAGAATGGCAGGAGTACTCACTGCAGGTATGGCTCAATCCTACATAAATATTTATAACACTATGGTGGGAAAAGATGTTATTATCTTAGGTTCAGGTGATATTGGTATGATTATGGCTAGGCGTTTGACACTTGAAGGTGCAAACGTAAAAGCTGTGTTTGAAATCTTACCTTACCCTAGTGGTTTGCCACGTAACATTGAACAATGTCTAAATGATTATAATATCCATCTATTTCTTAGTCATACAGTTACCGATATTCACGGTACATCTAGGCTTACAGGTGTCACTATTTCTAAGGTGGATGAACACTTAAATCCTATACCTGGATCGCAAAAAGAATATGCTTGTGACACACTTATTCTCTCGGTTGGACTTATTCCTGAGAATGAAATTTCGCTACTAGCTGGAGTTAAACTTGATGCACGTACAAAAGGCGCTATTGTAAATGAAAATTATGAGACAAATGTGAACGGGGTGTTTGCTGCAGGAAATATACTTCACGTACATGATCTTGTGGATTTTGTGTCCTTAGAAGCAGAAAGCCTTGCTGATTCGGTTGCCTCATATATACAAGTTGACGTTTTACCTACATGTGATATTAAAATTACCACCAGTAACGATATTGGTTATACCGTTCCACAATATGTAAGTGGTGCTAAAGATTTTAATCTTTCAATGCGTGTTAAAAAGCCATTAATAGATTGTGAAATTGAGATTATGCAAAGCGGAGAAGTAATAAAATCAGTTAAGCTTAACAAGGTAATTCCAGCACAAATGATTAAAATACCCATTAAACATACTCTTATGAAACTAGGTAAAGATTTGGAGGTGAGCATCAAATGTTAAAAAATTATACTTGCATTGTCTGCCCTAATGGATGTGATATTACGGTGGAAGTTGAGGATAAAATAATTAAATCAATTAAGGGAGCAACCTGTAAACGTGGAGAGAAATATGTAGAGCAAGAACTTACGAATCCCCATCGAACAATCTCCACTTCCATTCTTCTAGAGGGTGGTGAACTCCCTTTAGTTAGTGTACGGCTT
>Ga0209123_1003437_pt1 | contig 11847 bp, 13 predicted proteins | sample BarGraIncu00431A_FD_184500 | JGI IMG/M metagenome (GOLD analysis project Ga0209123, IMG submission 184500) | Arctic peat soil microbial communities from Barrow, Alaska, USA - Barrow Graham LP Incubations 004-31A (SPAdes) (version 2) | ecosystem: Environmental > Terrestrial > Soil > Wetlands >...
GTAATACGCTAATCCAAACAAGGAGATGATCGTTCTTAAAACTCTCAAAAATGGGTGGTCAAATTACACCGGCGCGGGGTGGTCAATATAAAACGGCGTAGGGTGGTCAATTTAACCGGCAAATCCAATATCGTGGTGATTTTCAAATATTCCTTTGAATTTCTGGATCAGGGTATTCTCCCCGTTATTTGTGAAGAAGTTGGTACTCATTTAAAAAATCAATAGTTATTAGGTTAAACCCCAAATTTATGAAATTATAGTTTAGTAATTGGGAATATCGTAAAATTAATAATCTTCTATTTTATTGAATGTGATGGCATCAATTAAAGTGCTCTATAGTCTTATCATTCAGTGATTGGTGATCATTCAGTTAAATGATCCAGATTCTTTTTATCTTCATATTCTTTATCGTTATATCAAATACTGAAGAAGAAATCCATTTTAACCGGTGCAAATTAATATTAACACGATAAATTTTATAGTTATTGGAGGGTCCTAGGGGAAATGACGGTTCTGCACTCGGTGAACATTTATAGAGTTTTCTGAAAATTTAACATTATCTTAAAAAAGTTAGTTGACAGAAGTGAACTTGATTATTGGCGTAAAAACTTTTTTCCCATTCGCTCCGCCAAATCTTCAATGTCACCCATTCGTACAAGTTTATCAATCCACTTTTTCGGAATAGCATCAACACCATAAAGAAGCCCAGCAAGTCCACCTGTGACAGCTCCTGTTGTGTCTGTATCCTCACCTAAATTGACAGCTTTTAAAACTGCATCTTTGTAATTGTCGGTTGTCAGCAAACACCAGATACTTGCTTCAAGTGTATGAACCACATAACCACTGCTGTGTATTTTTTCTTCCGGCAATTCGTAAATATTTCCTTTCAGCAAACGGTTAAACACGTCAACCTCTGACTGGTCATCTATAAAAAAGAGGAAATCATCAGAAATTTCTTTTTTCAGGTCTTCATAAATCTCAAACTTGTCTTTCTTCTCGAATAATTGTTTGGCAAACTCAAGGTAATAGTAACAGGCAATAACGGAACGAATGTGTCTGTGAGTGATGGACGAAACTTGCTTTGTAATTTCAAAACGTTCATGGCTCTTCTTATCCAGCAGGTAAAAAAGCAAAGGCAAAATTCTCATCAGAGAGCCATTACCGTTTGAGTCTCTATCAATACCTCCTGCCAACTCTGGTATTATGCCACCTTCAAGACGATAAATAGCTTGCAGTGTGGTATTTCCAATATCAAATACCTCACCTCCCGCTGTCCAATAGTTTTCCTTATACCACTTTACGAAATTTTGCCCGATGGTATTTAAATCAAAATCCTGGGTCAAGGCTTCGGCAAGGCAAAAGGTTAAAGAACTGTCATCAGAGAAAGTTCCCGCTGGAACATTGTGGGTGCCATTTCCGGTCATATCATGAATCGGATTATCCCGAAGATATGCTCTGCTTTTGAACTCAACAGGCACACCAATCGCATCGCCGACCGCAACTCCAAAAAGAACGGATTTAATTTGTTCGGTATAATCAACAATGGAATTGGAACCATCAACACCTTGATTTGGAAATAATAGCGATCCGAAATTGCTCCATCCTTTTATCATGTCAACTTCCGAATTTATATTATTGTGAACGTAGATTTCACGAGCATCAACGCTTAACAGACCTTCTGCAATAAGGAATAAAAGCGATTCAATGTCCGAATCATCATCTGTATTTGAATATTTAACGTTTTCCCGCTCAGCCCAGAACTCCTTTATTGCGTAACCTTCTCGCTCTTTTATCAGTTGAGCTTTAAAAATACCGAATCCTGTCCATGAACAATGAAAGAAAAGCCAGTCATTCTCATAAAAGATAAACCATTTATCCTCCATTTCATGCGGAATAAGTCCATCCTTCAACTTTAAAAATTGCCCGTCCGTAAAATTCAGCAAAAGATCAATTCTTTTCGGGTTGTCAATCGGTTCATTTTTCCAGGTTGTTCGCGTTGCTACTTTATCCATCAGTTACATTGTATATTATCGGCAAGTTCATGTTTTTGATACCCAAACTTTGGTTTTTATTTTGGTATTGGACCTGGTCTAAATTTTAAAGATCTGTTTTCCAAGCCATTTCATTTCAATTGACCTTCTTATTTTTTCGAATTATCAACATTGTAAAAGTCATCGCTCGTATCCTTTTTCTCCCTTATTTTCTGACTGTAATTGGATCTTGAATTACTTTCCTGTGCAAACATAGCCTTCATATTGGCCTCATTCTTTTCAAAATGAATGGTATTTGTGATCGAAATAGAGGCTGCGAATTTTTCAACATCGTGGTCTGCTCCGATATAGGTGAATGTCCACCGTCTCAATTTCAGCTCTTCAATTAACTTTTTGATGGCGATGCCGGTATATTCTTGTGAAGCATTTTCTTCGCCATCGGTCATTATTGTCACCAATACATTGTAATCGGTAAGGTTTTCCACGACCTGGCGCAGCTTTGCAAAGCTATAACCCATTGCGTCATACAAAGGTGTCGAAGCATCCGGCCGGTACCGCTTTTCGTCAATAGATTCCAACCTGCTTACCGGATCGATAAAATGCAGTAATTTCTGTCCAAGGCCATTGAAAGTGACCAGCGAAATAAGGTGTTCCTGTTCCGGAAATTGTTTCTCAATTCCTTTTACAGTCTGGACAATCTCGTTGAATCCTTCGATAATCGTTTTCTTGATTGATTCCATTGAACCACTCTCGTCCAGAATAATTAAGTTGTGTACCTGATGCTTCGTTTCCATGTTTTCAATATTTAAGGTGTCTGATAAAATTTATTTAAAGTTGCTTTGAATAATACTAATTAAGCCTCCAGCCTGCATTTACAAGATCATCAAGGTTTGCATACTCAACAATGATCGTTCCTGCTTCTGAAGCTTTTGTGTTAGTCGAACCAGTTGGCCGACCACGAATGATGAACTTACCTTTCATCACATCATCATATGCGATATAAGGAATCAAATCAGCAAATTGATGGATGCAATAGTGCGGATGGTGCTCAAGAACCGGAGCATATAAAACATAGTTGAATATCGCTTCGAAGTACATCTTCTGATAAACTCTATCTGTCATAATGTTAATCTGATTTTGAGATACAATACAAAGGTAACGCTCCCCTATGCCAAAACGTGTCGTAGTGATTTTTATTCCGGGAATATTATTTGCCTGTAAAATTGATTTAGCTTGATCTGCCTGGGAATGGACACCGACATGAATGGCGATTGAAGATTACCAAACAAGATACTCCTGTTTAGCACTATTCACCGGAAACGAAAGAGGGATTTATTCCTTTCCTTCAAATACCTCATTAACCGTTCGTGGAAGTTAATTCGAAAGGTTGCTTAGCGGTTCACCAAAGTCTTTGGATCGTTGCTCAAAGACGGCGGCTAATTTATTTGGCTTATTTTTAAGGTTTAAATCTTTTGAGCAGTCATTTGACTCAGACCCATTTCAAATTCTGTTCTTGAAATATTTTTAAATCCTGCGGCAATTAACATTTCTGATACTTCTTTTTCTGTAAAGCAATCGCCTGCTTCCGTTCCTACCAACATATTTATAGCAAAAATAGCTCCGGATGTTGGTTGTGTCCGGTCATTGTTCATGATCCAATCCTGAATTACGATCTTGCCATTCTTATTTAAAGCGTTAAAACATTTTTTTATCAAATCTTGATTTACATCTAATGAATTGCTATGAATTATTGCCGACAAAAATGCCAAATCGAATCCTTTGGGTAAATCATCGCTAGTGTAATCGCCTGTATATGTCTTTATTCTGCCTGAAAAGCCTTCTTTGTCAATGAATTTTCTGGTAATAGGTACAACATTGGGCAAATCAAAAACTGTTGCCTCAATACCAGGTTTTTTGGTGACAAATTCCATTGAATAGGCCCCCGAACCACCACCAATATCTATAACAGATTTTATGTCTGAAAGATCAATAGTTGCCAATTGCGGCGGTGCTTGTTTCTTTGCCCTATCGTGCATTGCACTTATAAAAGGGAAAAGCCATTCTTCTCCTCTTCCATTAATTTCTGTCGGATGGGCTGAAATACCTGTTTTTACAACTTGTGTAAGGTTGCTCCATGTATTCCAGAGATGGTTTGAATGCATAAGGCCCCCTAAATAATCTGAACTTTTTTTAGACAGAAAAGTGAAACTTTCTTCCGTATTAAAGTACAAATCGTTTTGTTTGGTTAGAAAACCTAAAGACACCAAAGCATTCAGCAGACGTTCGCAAGCATGTTGATCCAAATGCAAACTGGTGGAAATTTGATTGTTTGATGTGCCTGATTCATCAATATTCGTAAATACATCAAGCTCAAAGCCACTTAATAATATTCTGCTTTTTTGAAAGGAAGCAGCAAATTCTCTAATTGTATTTGGATTCATCATCTTGAAATTTAATAAGTTTTAGAATTCTTCCTGTATTCCCCATTCATAACAAACGGTTCATATTTTATTTCAATGAAATCGCCAAAAGTAAACTTCCCGCAATCCTCAAATAATTATTTGGCTATTAGCTTCGCTGATCTTCGATTCCTTGCGGCAACTAAAAATCAAATTGTAACGCCTGATACAAAGTTAATAATTCACTATTTCAAAACTTGTCACCTCACTAATTTTTATAGAAATCTTGTGCTTCGGTCAATAGTTTTTCCATCTCCATTTTAAGGCTTAACGGTTTTACAACCTTTGCCTGGGTGGCCATCATCAGCAACCGGTGTTTCAATTCAAAATTGACAACCAGCTTATAGGAAAAGATGATTTCACCAGGGGTTTCGCTAATCACCTTTTGCGATGCGTGCATTGGCAGCGTTTTGAGTAAGTTTCCCTGGAAAGGCATGCAGACAAGTTCAATGTCTTCAGAGGTGTCCTGTTTCGAGGCATTGATTCCAATTACGTTCCGGAACAAGGAAACAATTTCATCCGATTTACACTTTTTGAATTTTTGCCCCGTTTCCTTAACTCCGACAATCCGGTCAAGGCCAAATGTCCTGATTTCATCGGTACCGGATAACACGCCGATCACGTACCACCGGTTCAGGTATTCGCGGAGCAGGTAAGGCTGAAAGCAATATTCCTTCTCAGTTTTGGCTTCAAAACGACAGTATTTCAAACAGATCTCTGCGCCATCCTTGATAAAAAAGGCAATATCCCGGATGTATTGCACCCCTTTAAAAGAGTTGTAATCTTAAAATTCAATGATTTCGGCAATATTGGAACCCTCTTTCAGATAGCTTGTCAGCAATTCCATGCTTTGTGAAAATTCCAGCAATTTCAGAAAATAAGGAAAAGTCAGTTCTTCATTTTCAAGGTAATATCCCCTCTTTGTAATAGAATAGTGAATATCAAGGCCAAATTCAACGCGCAAACTCTCAATATCACGTTTTAGTTGCCTGTCCGAAACTTTGATCCCGGTCTCCCCCATCCTATCAATCATTTCCGCGCTTGTCGGGAATTTGGATTTCTCAATCAACTGAAGAATTTGCAGGTATCGTTTAATTTTAGCCTGGTAGGACATTTTCAAAACAGATTTAAGTTCAAATGTTTTCTGGTGTTTCATCCTCCACTGATCCTCATCGTTAGAATTAACAAGAAATCAATCTTCGCAGAACTTAATAATCAGAGAGGAGATTTTTATTTCCAAACGCCATTGTTACACCAAACAAAATTATCGATAATAATTTAATTAAGTTGAATAAAGCTATTTATATGAACTGTTGTTTAACATGCCAGGAGAGACTGAGTTTTGAATAATCAAAACCCGAGATAATATGTTTTTTATTATTCGATAATCTTAAGTCTTTTCATTATTTCATAATCATGCAACTTGTGAAAATCCATAAAATCCAATTCTTCTTTAAGCTTTGCTTCGTCTTTCCGCCAATGCCAGTATAAATTATAAATCCCGCCAGCCAAAATGAAATTAACTGACATTTTATTGTCCTCAAATTCGTAATGGATATCTTCAACGTAGTAAACCGACGTTCCCATGAATGCACTAAAAAAAGGAATTTTTACTTGCTCCCCTATTCTTGGAATGACGGGTAATGATTTTACTCTGAGAGTATTATGTTTTTCAAAATTTTTCAAACTGAAATTATATTCAGTTTCAATAATATCTCTTCTCTTATGAGAATAGATCAAATCATGATAAATCTGTTCAAGTTGTTTCCTTACCTGATATTCGTTCAAACCCAGGTATGTCATCAGAAATTTTATCGTGGGAAATGGTAGTTCGTCATCGTTATAATAATCCTTTTCGAGTATATAGGAAAGCATGCGGTCATATGCTTTCCCTTTACCCAAAAACTGAGTGGCAAAACTTCGCATTGATGAGATGTCCATTATCATTCCTTTAGGAGAACATTGAAATTCCATGGCCTTTATTTTTAAATTTTACATGAATCTAAATTACGAAAAAATTACGATGAGATTTCAAATGGGGACAATTCATTTAATTCACAGTTTCTCCTCTTTCACATGTTGTTCTCCTCTTTAACAATTTCTCGTATGAAATATTATATTACATTTGAAGTGCAACTCTTTATTAAAGATTCAGTGGTGAAAATCCCTGCCCGGAGCTGTAGAAAGTTACAGTGAGACTTACCATAAGCGATAATGATTTATATTTTATATTTATAGGGATAAAATTAATTTAATATACACTGATTACTAACTCAATAACCTTAACTATGCGTAGTAGATTCTCTTTCAAAATAGTATTTTTAATCGGGTTGTCTGTTATTCTTCTGTTTGGTTGTAAAAAGGAAACATCAATAACAGGACCGAAGTTGACCACTTCCGGTATAACAAGCATTGAAGCAAATTCTGCTATATCCGGGGGAGAAATCAGTTCTGATGGCGGAACTGCAATAACAATCAGAGGTGTTTGTTGGAATTCAGGCAGCTCTGCTCCAACAATTTCTGACAGCAAAACTATAGACGGTTCTGGGACAGGAGTTTATATAAGTTCGCTGACCGGATTATCGTCGGGAACTAAATACAGGTTAAGAGCCTATGCTACAAGCAGTGCAGGGACAAATTATGGCAATGAGTTGAGTTTTTCAACTCCGGTTCAATTTCTGCAACAAGGCAATAAACTTTTTGGATCAGGTGGTGCTGGAAATTATGCCACGCAAGGGACCAGCGTTTCCATAAGTTCGGATGGGAATACTGCCATCATAGGGGGACCTTATGACAACAAAAACTACAGTGGTTCTGTATGGTTTTATACCCGTTCCAACGGGATCTGGGCCCAACAAGGAAATAAACTGACAGATATAAATGCAGGCCTGGATGGAGGCTTGAATGCTCATCAGGGACATTCAGTTTCGTTGAGCGGAGATGGAAATACAGCCATCGTCGGTAGCAGATTCAATGGTGTATCTTTTTATATTCGAAGCGGCGGCATATGGACGCAGCAAGGAACCAGATTTAGTGGAACCGGAGCGGCCGGAGAGGCAGATCAGGGTTCATCGGTCGCCATCAGTGCAGATGGAAATACAGCCATCATAGGAGGTTTACAGGATGATAGCGGTAGCGGGGCGGTTTGGATTTTTACCCGAAGTAATGGGATTTGGGCACAACAGGGATCAAAGCTTACAGGAACCGGAGCTTCCGGTAAAGCTGCATTTGGGAAAGGCATCGCGCTCAGTGCAGATGGCAATACAGCGATTGTGGGCGGGCCCTTTGATACCAGTAACCAGGGAGCTGTCTGGATATTCACAAGAAACAACGGGGTTTGGAATCAGCAAGGAAATAAGCTGATTGGATCAGGTGCTTTGGGAGCAGCTAATCAAGGGTTTTCAGTGTCGCTTAGTGCAGATGGAAATACGGCCATGACTGGCGGACCACTTGATAAAAATGGCGGTGCTGTATGGATTTTTGTGCGAAGCAATGGGACCTGGGCCCAACAAGGGGATAAATTGGCAGGTACCGGTTCAACAAATGGAACACAGCTGGGAAAGGCTGTTTCCTTAAGCTCTGATGGAAATACGGCCATCGTGGGAGGACCCTTTGATAATAATTACCAGGGAGCGGCATGGATTTATTCACGCAACAACGGAATATGGACTCAACAAATGAACAAATTAATTGGATCAGGTTCCATCGGACCAGCCTCGCAGGGCGCTGCTGTTTCGTTAAGCGGTGATGGCAAAACAGCAATAATCGGCGGTGAATCAGACAATAACAATCAGGGAGCAGCCTGGATTTTTGTTTCAAATTGACACATTAAAATAAGACCTAACTGCTGTTGCGGGTTTTTATGGCGCATAATAAACGCCCGACAGACATCAATCTCGATTTGGAATATTGTAACTTTAAAGTTACCTTTGATTTTATTTTAATTACATATGGAGAAAGTTCGGGAAGTAATTGCATACAAAAACTATTTTTTAGATTTCTTTCAAAGCAACCAATTAAGGTTCAGAATAAAATCTTCAAGATCATTGAATCAATCGAGACTTTGGAGAGAATTCCAACAAATTATTTAAAACAAATTACCGGAACAAACGGACTCTATGAAGCTAGAATTCAATTAGGGACAGACATTTGGCGTGTTTTCTGTTTCTTTGACAAAGGTAGACTGGTAATTCTTCTAAATGGATTTCAAAAAAGACTCAGAAAACGCCGAAAATCGAAATCGGGAAAGCAATAATTTTAATGAAAGAGTATTATGAAAGCAGAAAATAACAACAAAGACATTTCGACCTGGTCACAAATAAAGGATCAGGTTTACGGAGAAAAAGGGACTGAAAGACGTGACAATCTGGAGAGAGAATCCGAATCATTTAAAATCGGACTCTTGTTAAAAAAGGCAAGAGAATCCCGCCACATGACTCAGGAAGAGTTAGGACAAATTATCGACAAGAAAAGAACCTATATTTCCCGCGTTGAGAATGATGGAAGCAATATAACATTGAGTACACTTTTTGACATTGTTGAAAAAGGACTGGGTGGGAAGGTTAGTATTTCAATAGATTTCTAGTGTTGAATAAATTAAACACCATCACATCAGCTACCCGTAAATTCGTCAGGCATAGTTTTCGGGGTGTATCTTTCCACTCAGGCAGCTTACCGGCTTGACAGGAATCGAAGATCAGCGAAAGCTAAATCACCCATAATCCGCATCGGCGTTTAGCTACCAACCTTAGCCTACCGTTAAAAATAGAAAGTAGCGACCACAAAAAAAGCCTTTAAAACAAGGCTTTTTTTTGGTTTTAGAAGGGAAGATCTTCTCCTTCTTTACCGGCATGTTCCAATTCCCTTTTGGATTTCTTTGCCTTTTTGGAAGCTTTTTTTGATTCTCTTTCAGCTTCTTCAGTTTCTTCCTTTTTGGAAACGTAGAGGGTATAGTCGCGACCGAAATTATCGGCCTGTTTCATTTTAGCCACCTCGAATGTGACGTATCTGACGCCGTCGTATTCGTAGCTGAATTTTTCGAGGTCTTCCAGGCGACAGGTGCATTTTGCAATGTTCAGACCTTCAACTTGCTTTCCTTTTCCGATGTAAAATTTCTTAAAAGTTTTCATGGTATTGATTTTTAGTTAAAAATTATATGCAAGTGATCAGCGGACCATGGAGGGGCTGTCAAGAAACCGTGGAATACCGGACCGAATGAAATGAGGGAGGATATGCCGCGAAAGTTCTTGACAGAGCGGAGCGGTACCCGCAGTGGGAGCTAACTTAGCGTAGAATTTTATAAAAATCTCTTACCATCCAAAACTTTGGATTTGAAGTCGGAATACATGTTTGAAGTGCATTAGCAAAATGTATATGGCGGGATGATCTATTCAATGCACGATGCGACATCAGGGTGTCATGTCGTGGAAAAATTGCCGAAATTGGTGTGACGTAAACACGACTTCCAAATAAACTGTGAAGCTTAAACAATCAAAAGCTAAAAGGATGAGAAATCAAGGATTAGAACGGCGGTAAGAGATGGTATCCCCTGAAAAACCAAAAATGTTTTCAAGGCTTTTGAGGAGCAAACAGGGAACGATTTATGTTCAATATATGTCAAATGTGGCATGTTGACGAGGAAAATTTGTTGCCTTTATTCCTAATTTAATGCCTACGGGTAAATAATGAAACCAACGGAATAACTATCAACATTAGTAGCCATGATATGAGCGGAACAACAAGGAAAAGAAAAGCAGCTTTTATCCCAGGTGGACTAAATGCACCACTATAGGCAACCAATGAACCAAACGAGATTACCAGCATAAGGAAATAAAGTGTCGTACGCTTTAGAACTGACCAGTGCCTGGAAATTGTAAAGTCAATCAGAAGGGCTGCGAAAGGAGAGAATACCCAGAATATAAAAAGTACTTCCAGTGGAATTGAATCATTATTTCGACCAGTATAGAGAACAAAACCGAGTGATCCCAATGCTCCGGCTAACACTACAATTAGCGCTATGATCCGATGCAAGTTCAGAGTAAGGATTTTCTTCAATGACGTTAATTTTAACTTGCTAAAATTAAAAAAAAGTTTTGTGTTTATTTTGTTTGTGAAAGCTGCATAACCAAAAAGAGTGTTGCCGGAAATGCTAAGTTTTTCCGGCAAAAAAAAGGGAAACTCTTCCCTTTTTTTAATCAGTAAGCATAAGGATTACCGCATCTGTTGTAGACATCCTCATCTGCAGCACTTGAAAGAAACTGCCGGTACGGACCTTCCCCGCATTTGGTGCAGAATACTTCCCTTGATGAAGGCCAGTAGTAGATGCTGATACCCTTTAAAAGCTTTGTTTTGCATTTGGAACAATTGGATGAAAACTTAGCGGTTATCATCCTTGGATCATTTTTGTATTGACTCATTCGTTATTACCGCTGCCCCGCGGATTTATTTTGGCGCCTGGCACGCCTGTTGAATTGTTGAAATCGGGTGAAAAACGCAAAATATTGATGTATTTATCTGAATTAAAATCCTTTAATAATTTAATCCAGGAAGCTGTTAAGGTTATATTCAAAGAATAGTTCAGGACAGTATTGAAAAACACACTATCATGAACACGATTATTCCGGATATATAGGTTCAAATCCCTGATAAACTTGTGGTGATGTTTTTCAAACCGGCGCTTATAAAATTCAATATTTTCAAGAAACTGAAATTCAGTCATTTGATTTGCCTATGCCTTTAGGACTTGTATTGGCATCTGGCACGCCATTTAATTTATTCGGTTGGCTGATAAGAGGTGATGACAAGGCGGCCGTCTTCGACCTTCACATAGATGATTTCATTGGGCAGAAAACCAGCCTTCTGAAGCCAATTACCCGAGATTGTCAGCTTTGGAATAACCTTAATGTCACGTGTATATTTCCTGGAAACATACTTTGGCTGCAGTTTAAATGTGCGTGTCATGGTTAATCCTCCTGAGGTTTGAGGATGAATATTGCAGGAGTAGGGTCATCAAAATCCTGACCTTCGATCGTTGCTTTGAGCTTTACCAGCCTGTACGTGCGGTCACCACCGGTAAAGACTTCGTTAGGTTCCCAGTTATCAGCATCGGGTGTATGCGTGATAAAGTGATATTCGAGGTAGCTACCGGAACATCTTTTTGCGGCATAGGTGAAAGTGTTCAGCAGATCAAAAAGGCGACCTGTGCTATCCTGTTCATCCTGATAACCGGCGGGAACCTGAACATATTTGGAAAAGACTCCCAGGGAAAGGTAAACAGGGTATTTGATCCCCGCTTCCTGTGAAAGGGAATCATCGACCCGGATCAATACACCATCAGCAACGGCCTGTTTCGTCGTGTAAATGCTGATTAAACTCCAATTATCCATCTTCATATTTTT
>Ga0209123_1003438_pt1 | contig 11845 bp, 10 predicted proteins | sample BarGraIncu00431A_FD_184500 | JGI IMG/M metagenome (GOLD analysis project Ga0209123, IMG submission 184500) | Arctic peat soil microbial communities from Barrow, Alaska, USA - Barrow Graham LP Incubations 004-31A (SPAdes) (version 2) | ecosystem: Environmental > Terrestrial > Soil > Wetlands >...
AATAATAAGGACCGTGCTATAAAATAATTTTCCAAATCACTTATATAGTAAAAGGATATCATTATTTGAAAATCTCACATATCCTTTTACTATATAAACTTAAACCTATTTTAGGAGGCTACTATTATGAATAAAAAAGTAGTAATCGCATTAGGCGGTAATGCTCTTGGTAATAATTTAGCAGAACAAATGGCAGCTGTAAAGTCTACTGCTAAGGCTATAGTTGATCTTATAGAGGACGGAAATGACGTTGTTATTTCTCACGGAAATGGTCCACAAGTAGGTATGATTAATATTGCAATGAGTGAACTTCATAAAAACAACCCTAAATATTCACTATGCCCTATGTCTGTCTGCGTTGCAATGAGCCAAGCTTATATCGGTTATGATTTACAAAATGCATTAAAAGAAGAACTCCTTAATCGTAATATAAATAAAAACGTTTCAACGATAATAACACAAGTTGAAGTAAACCCAAATGATATTGCCTTTGAAAATCCAACAAAACCCATCGGAAGTTTCCTGACAAAAGGAGAAGCCGATATCGCTGTTAAAGATGGTAAAAAGGTTGTTGAAGACTCTGGTCGTGGATATAGGGTAGTTATTGCTTCACCAAAACCTAAATGCATTGTTGAAATTGAAACAATTAAATCTTTGGTAAACATGGGACAAGTGGTTATCGCTTGTGGTGGTGGTGGTATACCTGTTATAAAAGAAGGTAATCATCTAAGAGGCGTAAACGCTGTCATAGATAAAGATTTTGCTAGTTGTACTCTTGCAAAGGAACTTGATGCAGATTGTCTTATTATATTAACAGCTGTAGAAAAAGTTGCTATAAACTTTGGTAAATCAAATGAAAAATGGCTTGATAATACCACTGTTGATGAAATTAAACAATATGTAAAAGAAGGACACTTTGCACCTGGTTCAATGCTCCCTAAAGTAGAAGCCGCTATTGATTTTGCCTCATCAAAAAAGGGAAGATATTCTCTTATAACACTGCTTGAAAAAGCTAAGGATGGTATATCAGGTATTACGGGTACCATTATAAAATAGTTTAAATTAAAGGAGGAGTTCTTATGAGTTCTAATCAAAAATCCTTATTATTCGAATATGATGGTAACCCTTCACTAAAAGAAATTGTACCACTAGGTATGCAGCATGTGTTTGCTATGATTGTTGGTTGTGTTACACCTGCTCTTCTAATTGCTGGAATTGCAAATCTTACTGCTGCCGACGAAATTTTACTTGTACAATCCTCACTTTTTTTTGCTGGTATAGCAACCTTAATTCAAATTTTCCCACTGGGTAAAGTTATTGGTTCCAGGTTACCTGTAATTATGGGAGCAAGTTTTGCATATGTTCCAACTATAGCTGCCATTACCGATGAATTTAATATTGCTGCGGTTTTTGGGGCCCAAATAATAGGTGGTTTAGTTGCTATAATTTTCGGATTATTCCTTAAAAAGCTTATAAAATTCTTTCCACCACTTGTTACTGGTACGGTTATATTCTCCATAGGCTTATCCCTCTATTCAGTTGCTATTAAATATATGGCTGGTGGTGTTGGATCTGCTACTTTCGGTTCTCCTGGAAACTGGGCTGTTGCTCTAATAACACTTGGTATTGTAATGCTTTTAAATTTCTTTACAAAAGGAAACCTCAAATTAGCATCTATTTTAATAGGCATGGCAGTAGGATATGTTATTTCTATATTTTTTGGAATGGTATCCTTTGATGCAGTAACCTCAGCAGGACTTTTCCAAGCTCCAACACCATTACACTTTGGTATAAGCTTTAACACTACGGCTATAATATCTATGGCTATAATGTACATTGTAGCTTCTGTTGAAGCTATAGGTGATTTATCAGCTACAACAGGCGGAGGTATGGATAGGAATCCTACTCATAAAGAGCTTTCTGGCGGTATTATCGGAATCGGATTTTCAAGTATAATTGGTGCACTATTTGGTTGCATGCCAACTGCAACCTATAGCCAAAATGTTGGTATAGTAATCACAAATAAAGTTATCAATAAGTGGGTATTTGCTTTTACTGCTTTTGTTGTAATTTTAGCAGGCCTTATTCCTAAATTTGCTTCACTGCTTACAACTATTCCTCAATGTGTTCTTGGTGGCGCAACACTCTCTGTTTTTGCCACAATAACAATGACGGGTATTAAAATGATTGCTTCAACTAATCTTACAATGAGAAATTCAGCAGTTTCAGGAATTGCAATAGCATTAGGTGTAGGTATTGTTGAAGTTCCAAATGCATTTGCACTATTTCCAATATGGTTTATATCTATATTTGGAAAATCATCTATTGTTGTTACAACCATAGTTGTGATAGCACTAAATCTCATGTTACCTAAAGATAAACCTGAAGATGTTAAAACAACCTTTACAAATTGTTGATTTCAGAAAATAATATTGATATACTTAGTGTATAAAATATTTGTAAAACTTTAAATATTTTATATACTATTATGTGAATTGTGAGGCTCTATATGAATAATGATTGTAGCTTAGATTTTTTAAAAAGATTAGCAAAAGGTATTTCTACTCAATTTGGTCGAAATTGTGAGGTGGTTATCCATGATCTCTCTTCTGGCCTTATAGATTATCCAATTATATTTATTGAAAATGGTGATGTTACACAAAGGACAACAAGCACTAATGCTTCACGCATTGTTTTAAATGCTCTAAACCATGTTTCTGATTCACTAGAAGATAAATTAAATTATATTACAAGGACCCATGATGGTAAGATATTAAAATCAAGTACCATATATATAAGAGATAATGAAAATAAGCCTACAGGAATATTCTCTATAAATTATGATATTACGGAGCTCTCCATTGCTAAGAATTGTATAGACTCCTTGATTAATCATAAAGAAGATATTGAAGATGCAAATAAAATACCTCAAAATGTAAATCAACTTTTAGATGACTTATTAGATGAATCAGTTAAAAAAGTAGGTAATTCTGTTGCGCTTATGAGTAAAGACCAAAAAATAGAAGCTATTAAATTTCTTAATGATTCTGGTGCTTTTCTAATTACGAAGGCTGGCGATAAAATCGCAGATTTTTTCGGTATTTCAAAGTACTCCATATACAATTATGTAGACATTAAAAAATAAGCCTTAAAGTTTGTGGTGTAAAAATAAATTACATGGAATAAATAAAGAATCACTACTTAAATTCTAAAAATTAAGTAGTGATTCTTTATTTATTTTGATATATTATATTGGCTCAGAAAGTAATTTCCCAGCAACGAAACGTTTTATTATGTTTCTGTCATCTCCACAATATATAAACCTTTGGAGACGTTCCTCAATACTCCTAAAATCGCATTCTCCAAGGTTCTCATCATTTATTACAAGGGCATCTAGTGAGTACCCCTCCTCAAAAGAACCAACCTTGCCAAAGAATTCTCCTCCGCCTTTTGTTCCCATATAGAAGGCCTCGCTCATAGTAAGACACCTTTCAACTTTCCCACTATTAAGCCAATTTATCTTCGACGCTTGAATGGCCTGGCCCATTACCTTATATATGCCCACCTGATGGCCTGCCCCAATATCTGTTCCAAGTCCCACCTTGATTCCAGCATTAATGAATCTTCTTACCGGCATTATGCCAGATACCAAGTTGTAATTTGCATTTGGGCAGTGGGCTATGAATACGTTTTTTTCAGATAATAGCCCTATTTCATTTGGGCCACAGTGAACAGCATGAGCCATAATCGTATCTTTATTCAGTAGCCCCATTCCATCATATACACCAGCGTATGAATCAAATTCTGGATGTAGTAATTTCACCCATTTGATTTCGTCATCATTCTCAGACAGATGGCTCTGCAACTTAAGACCGTATCTCTCAGAAAGCTTTGCAAGCCCCTTCATGAGTTTTTCAGAGCAGGATGGAACGAATCTTGGTGTTATTATAGGTTTTACAATATCATATTTGTCCTTTGTCTCAAGTATCCATTCTTCAGTAGATGCTAGCGATTCTTCGGTGGACTCTACATAGAAATCTGGTGAATTTCTATCCATATTGACCTTTCCAACATAAGCCCCAATGCCTGCTCTATTGAAGACATCCATTAGAATTTCAGTTCCGTTTTTGTGAATCGTGGAAAAAAGTACAACGCTAGTCGTTCCATTTCGCCACAACTCCTTTGCAAGGTTTGTGTAAAGTCTCCTAGCATATTCTTCATCGCTATATTTTGCTTCTTCCGGAAATGTATACTTATCAAGCCATTCAAGTAGTTCCTCATCAAGACCAATACCAATATTCTGAAACTGAGGAGCATGCAAGTGCATATCTACAAACCCAGGAATTATTAATGAATTGCCAAAATCATCAACCAGTATCCCTTTTAAGTGGCCAGGAAGTTCTTTAAATATCCCATAAACTGTTCCGCCTGACTCCACGAGATAGCTGTTTTCATAGACTTCAAACTTCTGCGTGGATGTAGTAAAAATTATATTGCCTTTAAGTGCTTTCATAATTCCCCCCCAATTTTCTTCAAAATTCACTCAATGCCAAATATTTTTTTATTATATTCCATTAACTCCTAAAAAATCTTTCAATAGATTAATACATACAGTTTTCCTATATTCCTTTGAAACTCGCCCAGCACTTGGATTCATTGCATTATCATAAGCATTTACGTAATTATCCTTTAAGCTTTTAGCTTCACTAATAGTCTTTCCTATAAACATCCCATCAATTTCTGAATGCCTAACTATAGTAGGTTCGACTGCACCAAATGCAGTTGCTAAGTGAGTAATCACTCCATTTTCCTCATGAAAAAGTCCTGCAAAACTTACTCTAGATATTGCCAATGCCTTTCTAGTTCCTATCTTCTTATAATAATAATTTTTTAAGTATCTTTTAGGAATTAAAACTTCAATTATAAGTTCTCCTTCTTTTAGGTCAAGCTGTTTCCTTTGTTTATAAAAGTCTTTTATATAAATAGTCCTCTCAGAATCAGCACCCCTTAGTCTAATCAATGAGTCTGTTACAAATAATATCAAGGCGGAGTCAGCCTTTGCAGATCCATTTCCTATATTCCCGCCTATAGTTGCGAAATTCCTTATAGCTGGACCCGCAAGCTCTGATATTGCATCCTTTAAAATTTGTGGTGCAACATCTGATTCCTCTATATCAGTGAAGGTGCACTCCGCACCTATTTTGATATAATCATGGTCTTGTGTTATTACCTTTAACTCAGGTATCTTATTTAAAAACAGATAACTTATACCTTCCTCTCCTTCAATCATAAGGTCAGTTCCTCCACTGTAAGGCTTAACTTTTTCATCCCTCATTATTGCCAATGCCTCATCAATTGTTTCTGGCACATAGCCATTATTTAATTTTACCATAGTCCTTCACCTTCCTTTGCCGCGTTTCCTATAGCTTTAACTATAGAATTATATCCTGTGCATCGGCATAAATTTCCGGATATACCACGTCTTATGTCAGTTTCTGTTGGATGTGGGTTTTTGCCTAGTATACACTCTGTTGCAAGTACCATCCCTGGTATACAATATCCACATTGCACTGCTGAAACATCTCCATAAGCCTTATCAATAACCTTAAACCTTTCGGTTTTACTAAATCCTTCTATGGTCATAACATCACTTCCCTGGATACTTCCCATTGCAATCATACATGAATTAGCAAGTCTTCCGTCGATTATAACGCTGCAAGCTCCACACTCGCCTTCCTTACAGCCACACTTGACTCCAGTAAGTTTGTACGTATCTCTCAATACATCTAAGAGCCTGTCTGATGCATCGCCCTCATATTTCATATTATCTCCGTTAAGTTTGAATTCAATATATTCCATGAGTATACCTCCATTTCATTATCATTAAATTTCCCATTTAGCTTTACTTATACCTAATCTTCTTTTGAGCATATTGTTTTCATTGTATCTTCCACCGTAAATGGGATATGATCAATGTTCTTACCTAATGCTTGTTCCACAGCCTCTATATATGCTGCTGCAACTCCTACAGTTGGAAGCTCACCCGCACCCTTAGCTCCATAAGGTCCCTCGGGATACTCTGCAACATGCACCTGAACCTTAATAACTGGAATATCCATAGCTGTTGGTATAATATAATCACTCATGCTGTTATTTCTAATACGCCCTTTATTGTCATGATCCATATACTCCATTGATGAATAGCCTATGCCCTGGAGCATTCCACCCTCCATCTGCCCAACTACTATATTCATATCAATAGGAGTTCCTACATCAAAGGATCCATATGCTCCTAGAACATTATGCTGACCTGTTAACATATCAATTTCTACCTCCATAACCTGTACTGACCATGAATAAGTTGGATAGGCATCTCCACGGAAATTATCAAGTGAAAATGGAATAAGGAAATCTGGATGCTTGTAGTGTTCCTCAATTATCTGTTCCTCTCCATCGATCCATTCATCTTTAAGTCTAGCAGCAGCCCGACGAACAAGCTCTCCAACTATCATAAGTGATCTAGATGCAACTGTTGGACCAGAATCGGGAACCTCGTCAGTATCTGGATTACTTAAAATTATCTCATCAAATGGAATTCCCAGCTCTTTTCCTGCGATTTTCGAAAGGGTTGTGTGTAACCCTTGACCCATCTCAGTATTTGCAGAAAGAATTTCCACGATTCCGCTTTGATGTTTTTTAAGTTTTAGTACTGCCTTTATTAAGTCTCTCTCCCCCGAACCTGTGAATCCCGCACCATGAAATGCTAGTGCCATTCCTATTCCTCTTCTAAACCTTCCAGTTTGTGGTTTGTCATAAAGCTCCTTCTTTTCCTTGTAATTACTAAGATCCTCAGCTTCTTTAATCATCTCATTAAGTGGAACGTGGAAATGGAACTTTCCATTAGTTGATGTAGCATCTCCTTGCATTACCATATGTTCTTTTTTAAAATCTATGCTATTTCTTTCTTCACCCTTTGCTATGTGATTCATGAAAAGCTCTACATCAAAAAACACTTGTGGTGCGCCAAATCCCCTAAAAGCTCCTTTAGGAACTGTATTTGTCTTGTTTGCTTTGCCGTGAACTCTAAGATTTTCTATCTTGTAAACTCCATTAGCACATATTACTCCACGCTGAAGTACTACTGCTGAAAGTGTTGAATATGCACCTGCATCATATATTATATTAATGTCCATGGCTGTAATTTTTCCATCTTTGATAGCTGCCCTATATCTTGCAGTTGAAGGGTGCCTTTTGCTAGTTGACGTAATATCTTCCCTTCTATCAAAAATAACTCTTACTGGTTTTTTAGCCTTCATACTTGCCACCGCAACCTGACATGCAAGTATTGATGGGTAATCTTCCTTGCCTCCGAAGCCTCCACCTGTAGTTTCTCCCTTTACCTGGACCTTATCCTTTTCAAGTCCTGTTGCAAGTTGTACTGCTTTAAGAATATAATATGGGCACTGCATAGACCCACTGACAGTAACCTTTCCATCGTGGTAATCTGCAATCATACCATTAGTTTCAAGATAAATATGCTCATTATAGCCTGTATTTATAACTTCGTCGTAAACTCTATCGGCATCTTCAAAAGATTTATCAACATCACCTTTTGATAAATGATAATCAAAAAATGCAACCTCTGATTTAGTCATATCGAGTACGGCTGGAAGTTCTTCGTAATCAACTACTATTTTTGATACAATATCCTCTACCTTATTTTCATCTAGTCCTAGCACCATTAGAATTGGATCCCCAATGTATTCTACAGTATCTATAGCAAATACTGGCATATCCTCTAATACGATATGAACCTTGTTTTCACCAAGAACATCGTCCTTGTTAACTATCATGTATCCATCTGGTAACTCTGGCACGGTAATATTCTTTATATTGGCATGAGCTATTGTGGATCTTAAAAACTTACCATGAAGAATCCCATCTGTAGGATAATCTGCTATATATTTAGCCACACCTGATATCTTTGCTGCATGATCCTTTTTAACAACTGATTTCCCTATCTTTTCCATAATGTCCTCCTTATTTTTACTGAATTTATTAAATATATTTTCTTTATTTTCCTATTCCATTAAATTTTTTTTATCATTGAAGTATAAAACAATGTTTCATAATCTTATTAATAATATTAAAACTACATGATATCGTTATCATGTAGTTTCTATTTTAATTATATTACAGTGCTTACATTCTTTCAAATACTTCTCAAGGAGTATTTGAAAGAATGTAAACATGAAGCCATCTTAATATTTTATCATGAAGGATTTTCTACCTCAAAATATTTTTTAAATTGCTGCCATGTATATGTGTTTACTTCACTAAAAAACTTATCATAATTCCCCATAAACTCTCTACCCTTATCACTAATTTGTGTTCTCCCTTCCCTTGCTCCCCCCTGCCTTCTTAAGACTATTCCATAACCAAGGTTTTCTTCAAGTTTGTTTATCATATTCCAAGCTTTACTTAAAGACAAAGACATCCTTTTACATGCACCATTAACCGAATGATTGTCGTCTATAAGAGCAAGAAGAAGCCTTAACCTCGAATCAAGGAAAACCTTTTCTTTCCTTATATTTATAGTTAAATCAGGCTGGAACAAACTATCATTATGTAATGTTAGAAGTTCTTCCAATTCGTTTCCATTATGAACTGAGCATACAACTCCTTTATCATTAACATTGAGCCAAGTTATATCCACGCCCAAAGAATCAATGGCTCCCTTTAATCCATCCCCACCATCATAGGAAAGAATATCAGGAATGTGTAAACTCTCCACAAGTACAGGATGTCCACCATGCATATTATATGAGGGAATAATGATATCACCCTTTGTTTCAATCATTTTTCTCACAGTGTCATAACTGAACATAGGAATGTTTACAGGTGTTAATACAACTCTTTTGCATTTTCCTAGAAGATACTTAAGACCAATTTTGTAGGAATCAATAAGTGGAGGATTACCATTATCCTTGTTTATAATGAAAATAGCATCCTCTTGCGCTAGATTTGATTTTATTTCTGGTTCTTCAAAACCTGTGATCACTACTATAGGCCATATTCCTGCCTTTTTATATGTAAGCGCTATTCTTTGGACTAAAGAAATTGAACCAATTTTTTTCATTGGATAAGCCACATATCTGTTAGCCGCAGCAATTATTCCTCCAACTTCTCTCACACTATCACCTCATTAAAATATTTCTTGTGTTTTCCTATATTTTACTCTTTTCAGTAATTTTTTTCAAGTTATACAAAACTACCTGCTATAAAAAATGTCATTTTCAACTTATCTACAGTCTACTAGTGGAAAACAAAAAAGAAAGAGAATCTCCTTTGTTAGAGGATTCTCCTTCTTTTTTAATTACCTTCATTATAGATCACTTGTGAAAAAATGTGGATATTGCTTTGACATTATTTTTACCTGCTCGAGCAAATTATTGGGATACTCCATAACAGCTTTGCGCATCGCCTCTGCGTCACGCCTACGTACTGTTACAAGTATTCTTTCATGTCCCTCTATAATAGAAGTTACACCATTAATTTTACCATGTAATATGCGAATACGACTATAATGAGAAGCTACACTTTCAGCAGTCTTCCAAGCAAGTGGTTGCCCTGCAGTCTCAAAAATAAGCTGATGAAAGCGGTTATCTTTTGAATAAAACTCCGTAAGATGTCCCTTGTCCATATATTTTTTCTGCTTATTAATCAGCTCCTGCATGGTATCTCCCACAAGTTCACTGCAGCGATGTATAAATTCATCCACCACTGCAGCCTCTAGAGAAGTACGAATAAACAATTCTTCTAAAATTCTATCCAGATCAATTTTTGATACCACAGTCTTTCGCTGTGGATAAATTTCTACTAGTCCTGATTGTTGCAGACGAACAATTGCTTCTCGGACTGGTGTTCTGCTGACGCCATAACGTTCAGAAAGCTTTTGTACACTTACATTCATTCCTGGTTCTAGCGTCATATTCATAATATCTTTCCTTATTGCATCATAAGTTACATCATTTAATGAATTACTACTATCAATAATTTTCAAATGTTCTCTACCTTCCGGAACTCATTTCAAAAACATCACAATAGATTTTCTCGGCACTAGAAGAATCATAGCTATAATACAAAAGAATATCTAGAATAAAAGGAGAATATTTCAGTCCATTCAGTTCCTTTGTAAATGCCATTGCTCCGATTTCACCCAATGCACGCACAGTAGAATTATTTTTAAATCCTAAAAAATTCCATAATAATATTTTTTCTGTCCTTGTATATATTTCCTGCTCGAATTGATCCTCCACACAATGGAAAATCTCATGCCCCAACATAGTATTAATTATACTATCTTTTTGAAAATAATCAATATAGACCGATTTATACTTCAAAATTAGCTGAATAGCCTTATCCACAGGTTCCGTCATAATCCCTATTTCATCAGGAGGTGTGTAGCTGGCAAATAATATACGTTTTCCCGTCATCTCTGCATCCTGAAAAACAATCTTTAACTTTAATTTTTCAGCTATAATATTCACATCTGATGTTCCATATTCACGTATAATGCGCTGTGCATATTCCTTCCCGCAAGCTATAGCATTTCTAATCATCTCTGTTTTTTTATCTTCTGGTATTCGTCCCTTTAAAATATCTCTCGAAAATGCATACAATCCCCAAGCTTCATCATCTACCTGTAGCAAATTTTCAATCATTTCTACTAAACTGAGTTGCTCTTGCATATTTCCTCCTTCTAGAAATTCATTACACATATTTCGTGATTAAATTTATCTTTATTGCTGATGAACATTTGCAGCCACTACTATAATTTCTTCATCAGGTTCAAGGGATGAAACTTCGATATCCATTAATAACTCTAATTGTTCATAATCGGTTGCAGAAAAGTCCATTAAACGGGCACCCATACACAGATAAAAATCTGGTCTAACAATGAGTTCTGTCTTATATACAGCCAGACCTTCCCATAATTGCTTGACAGCGTTCATATATTCCCCTGCTGTTGTCTTAATTGCAAGGCCTCGGCTTCTTTGAACTTTAATGAATCCCTTCGTATCCAAAATACGTATTGATCCAGCCTCTTCTGGACTCGAAGTGTCCTGACCATACACGTAAAAATATTTAGTTTCTTCTAATAATAGAACCTGATCTGTTGAAAGTCTCATATCATCTGCTGCCAGCTGCTTAGCTTCCCCTTTATCACATTCCTCTAAATGATCTGCTGTTTTTACTTCTGTGGATCCAGTAGCAATAGCTGTTACCTTACCTGTCTGTGCATCAATATCAATGTGTATTTCTATACTTTCAGCTGTTGCTCCACTTTCTATTGCTTTATTCATAACTTCAAGCTTTATAGCACGAATATCTTCTTTTGTAGGTGACGGAATAATACGTTCTACCGCATCTCTTACCATTGCTAGAGCAACGCCAATTGAGGATATAACTTCTGCATTTTCAGGAATACTAAACTTAACTCCCATTTTGTCTGCAAAATATATGATTAGAGAAGCTGCACCGCCTCCAACCCCAACTAAAGAGATTTGATCTTTTTCTAGTTTATATTTTTCTGCAAGACCTAAAATTACTGGTTCGATCTTTGCATACGATTTTTCCATTATTTGTTTTGCTATGTCTTCAACAGTTGTTCCACAATAATCAGCTAATGCCTGCATACACTTTCTTGCAGACTCTATATTTCCATATGAGAAATGTTCTGGTTTTACTAGTCCAAGCACATTGGCAGCGCAAGAATTTGTTATAGTAACCTTTTCTCCATTCTCCATTTTTATTGCTACATAATCTGATGGATCACCTGGTT